>Ga0334892_1000049_pt1 | contig 189943 bp, 178 predicted proteins | sample GraSluR3_MG_4_FD_207213 | JGI IMG/M metagenome (GOLD analysis project Ga0334892, IMG submission 207213) | Sludge microbial communities from methane-producing bioreactor in Wageningen University, Netherlands - Granular Sludge_15_04-R3 | ecosystem: Engineered > Bioreactor > Anaerobic >... | reverse complement strand
TTTTCCATAAACCGGCAAAACTTCCGCGAGTTGGTACAATTGCGAAGAATAACATTTAGAACAATTAGAGTCTTTCTCTAGCTGTTCTTTTTTGATTGTTCTAAATATGATACTTCGCTTAATAATTTTACCATGAATTCGCTCTAAAATATAGCGTTTTACGGATATTTGCGGAAGAACCGAATATTTCGTCTTGAAAAGTCCACTTTCACGGGAATTATCGACAACATTCATGGTAAAATATGGCCATACTTTTCGGAAGGTCGTCCACAGTCTTTTTATTGCAGGAACATCAACAGACGTTCCTGCAATAGCTTAAAATTTCTCGTCGAATGTTAACTGAGTACCCTTAGCAAATATGATGTTATTGCCAATAAATTCGGGATGATGGCTGACAAATATTTGCAGAAGAACCACGACTTAGTGCACTTAAATCGTCCAAACTGAGCATCCCTCCGGTACCAGTGCAGTTCACTAATGCGGTCTTGCCCCAAACCCTGTCCTCGCCGGAATAGTAGTTAATACTACTGACAAAATATCAGGATATTGGGTGTTGGACGCTGTAAAGGATGAGGATAAACAAGTTATGCTTGCCCTTTATAGCGATTAAACGACATCACCTGATTTAGATGCACTCTGTCCGGATAAAGTGATCTGACTTCCCGGATAGAGTGTTTGAAAAGAGTTAGTGTGCTCAGTTCATTCGGAATATTCACTTTACGATTGTATATGATGTTGTTTCAGAAGTTCTTTTGACCGATTATTCTCGGATTTTAGTCGACCATTTTCAATAAGTACGGATTGATACACGTAATTAAAGTCATCAAAGATTTCTCAAAGTTTTTGGTATCTTTGTATTGCCTTATCTTTTTAGATTGGCAGATTCCTCTGATTATGTCTCTGGAATGTTTCTTGCTGATAGTTCTATGCATATTTTCATTATGGAGCTATTGCATTAAAAATGTAAGCTGGACTATCGCCCGATATTGGTGGCAACTTTTTGCCGTCATGCTGGCCGATAATTCCCGTGAAAGTGGACCGATTGTATCGAAATATTCACATGGTCAAATGAAACGGCATATTCAAATCCAGAGAAGGCACCATCTGTGGATAATTATTTGGATGAAAGTGAAGCATCATAAATTCAAGAAAGATGGACAACTAGCTTGACAAATTCCGGATTCCCCACACCTTAATTCACTAATTTATACATAAAATGATAAATTAGTTGAATGTAGTGAGGTATTAGTATATAATAAGTATAAGGAAGGTGGCAGAAAATGATTACTGCAAAAAAACTTAAAGAAATATATAAACCCGGTACTCCAATTTTTATTGAAGATGTTGAAAGTGAGTTTGATTATACCAAAGACACAATTAGAAAATCTATGTCACTTCTTTTTAAAGCAGGAGAGATAAAAAGATTTTCCAGAGGTGTATATTATTTACCTGAAAAAACCATATTTGGAGATTCTAAATTAAACCCAGACAAAGTTATTGCTGTTAAATATTTAGGTCAAGGAAAAAGAGCTTCAGGTGTATATGCAGGTATTACATTACTAAATAAGTTGCGTTTAACGACTCAAGTACCAAATGTAATAGAGGTTGTCACTAATAATGAAACTAATAGAAAAAGAGAAATTAATGTTGGAAAACAAAGATTAATATTACGTAAAGCAAGAGTTGAAATAAATAGTGAAAATGCGAGATTAATAGAAGTATTAGAAGTAATAAAGACACTTAAAACAATTCAAAATGATCAAATTGACAAAATAACTTCATACATTAAAGAAAATAATATTACGAGAAATGAGTTGGATAAAATATTGGTTTCTTACCCGAAAAACGTATATAAGAAATTGGTAGAAAGTGGGATTATAAATGAATTTGCATCTTGATGGCAAAATGTTTGATACTATTATAACTCAAATGCAAAACGAGTTATCAATTCATCGTTCAATTATTATTAAAGATTATTTTGTGACTCTGTTTTTAAAAACATTAAAAGATTATTATCCACAATATATTTTTAAGGGAGGAACTTCTCTTTCTAAATGTTTTTATGCCATCAATAGATTCTCGGAAGATATAGATTTATCTTACTATATTACAGCTCATGAGAATATAACATCTAGAAAAATAAAAAAAGCGAATAAAGGAATCAAAGAAGCTATCAATCATCTTGGTTTCATTTTTAAAAATGAAGAAGAGTTTAAGTCTGGAAGAAAATTTCAAATATTTGAAGCAGAATTTTCTTTTAAAGAAGAAGAAAGTGTGGTTAGAGATCATATTATTATTGAAAATTCTATATTAACAATATCTTTTCCTGTAATAGAAAAAAACATTGAATCAATGATAGGAAGTTATTTGAAAGAAATGGATATGAATAATTTGGCTGATGATTATGAATTACATGCTTTCAGTGTGAAGGCACAGGATATTTCGAGAACCTTTATTGATAAAGTGTATGCTATTTGTGATTATTATCTTGAAGACAAGGCGTATGAACATTCGAGACATATTTACGATCTTCATATGTTATATAATAAAATTGGAAGTTTAGACGACAGTACTGAATTAATCCAAGATGTACGTGAAGAACGAAAAAATAATATTAAAAGTATTTCAATACTGGAAGAAAAAAACATTAAGAATTTGCTACAAGAAATTATTGTCAAGAATTTTTACAAATTGGATTATGAGAATATAACAAAAAAATTGGTTTATGATGATACTTCATATAGTCAAGCAATAGAAACATTAAAATTAATAGCAGCGCATGATTGTTTTTGAAATGGCTGTGTAGAAGTTGAAAGCTCTTTTATATGCGGGTTTTCGGACAGGGGTTCGATTCCCCTTACCTCCAGCGTCAACATCCCTGTCCGTCTTGATATTAAGACGGACTTGTAATTTGTTATCGTGTCCCACAGGGCACACTGCACAGCGATACTTTCAACAAATGCGTTGATAAGTGTCGCTTTTTTTGTCTGAAGTTAGGTAAGCGCTTGCTTTTAACTGGGGCTTTATTTGTGTTGCAGAAAAATATGTTTGTGGTAGAATCTATATATAAATATTTGGATTGGAGAGTAGCAAAATGAAGGAAGATAGAATGAGCAAGGCAGCACTAGACAAACTTGTCAGCGTTGTCAAAAGATATAGTGAACTGGATGATAAGGTTCTTCGTAAGATGGTGGACCATATTCCTGTTCAGACGTTTCGAAAGGGAGCTCTTCTTATTAAACAAGGAGAGCTTCCCAAACAGTGCTTCTTTATTATAGAAGGCTGTGCAAGAAAATTTTCAGTGGATCAAGTGGGCAAAGAGGTGACATCAGACTTTTTTACAGAAAAGCAAAGTATTAATATTTTTTCTGAAGATGAGGATTTTCTGTCACCTTATTCAGTTGAATGTTTAGAAGATTCTATCATGATTGTTGGGGAACTGGATGAACAGGACAGTGAACTTGAAAAATATCCTGAGTTCGAAAACATCGTTTTGAAAATGATGCAGTCTGGTCTAGGTGAGTTACAGGACACTTTTGCCTCCTTTATAGGAATGACACCGGAAGAAAGAGTTAAATATATGATGGGCAAAAGGCCTGAATTATTCACTAGGGTTCCTCAACACCAGCTGGCAAGTTATCTTGGCATAACACCAGAATCATTGAGTAGAATTAAGAGGCGTTTGGGACAGGGGAGTTTGAAGGCCGTTGATTGATCTTCGTCCGCCTTTGATTAACAGCCATATACCAAAAGAGAGCTCTCCAATGGTCATAGGTATGGCAAGAAATGATTCTAAATACATAGAAAACGTAATTGCCTGTGGTACAAAGTTCTCAAGTCCGTGGATTAGACTATAGCTTATTCCTGCGATAATTAATAGATAACTGAATAAATTAGGTGTTTCTACGCTTAAGAAGGCCCCAATACCTGTTATTATAAGATGGAAACCAATAACAAATAAACCAATAGACCACATTTTTAAAAAGATCTCAGTATTTTTCCCGAAAAGAAAGGCGATGCCGATTGCCAGTAAGATAGAATAGATTAGTCGAAGTATTCCAGAAATGGCAGCAATAATTTTATGGGTTGCTTTTAAATATCTGTAAAATCCGTAAGAGACAATGATATCTGTAATTAGGATAAGACACCATACAATAGCACCTGAATAAAATAAAATACTATTAGACTGTATATTTGTCATCGTCTGTAGTGAATCGTTTTCTACATATATTTGATTGAATGAAAAACCATAGGCATATCCAGCGGCTATGGCCATGATAAGTAAAGAAACTCCGGAGGCTATGCTCCAGAAACGCATTGGGTTTTTAGTGGAAGTTTTCATTTTTTTGCTCCTTTCATCGTTTGTATAGTTGTTATTATATCAATAGAAAAAAGATACCGCATTGATTTAAGTCAATTTTAGTAGAGAGATAGAAGAAAAAAGAAAACGTACGCTAGCCATCGCGCCAGTGATTTGGTACAATGGAAGAAGATGCTTATATTTTTGGATTAAACAATGGGAGGTTTTATTATGACAATGAATGAGGTAACTATCGAGTTAAAAGAAACCGAAAATACAGTGTATGTCTATGAAAAGTCTTATGTAGAAGTTGAAGGCTGCATGCTGCAGATGTTTAAGATAGATCATCAAAAATATATTATTGTCGTCGGACAAGGAAAGCTGTTTGATGACATACAGGGCGACGCACAAGGGGGCTATAAACGATGTCCGCTTACCCATGAGAACCGTTTGGTACTCAATACATACCTTGAGTATACAAATCCCATAGCCCTTGGTAATAAAGGTGCAACTGTTGGATTAGGTGATCGATTAGGTCTGGCATCACCTGGACATATCAGAACCATTGAAGGCAAAAAGGTACATCCGGTATTAGCGCAACAAAGCATAAGGGAATTAAGCTTAACGAATAGAAGCTATAAAGATGTCATGGACGCGGCGTGTTTTGCTGTTTTCCAAGAAGGCTATAAAGAAGGTTTCGGTGCAGATGGAGATCATTTGAAAGAAGAAGAGGATATCCAGATGTCCATTGACTTAGGTTTTACTATGCTTACCCTTGATTGCACGGATAAAATCGATGATACTATTGATGAAACATCTGAAGCTGATATTGAATCAAAATATATGGCGCTTCCTCAAAAGGAAAGAGAAGAAGTAGAAGGTAAGTATTTAAATAAGGAGTTTAAATTAACCAACTCGACAATGACATTTGATCGTTTAAAAGTGATGAAATACGTATTGATCTATGGAAATGCCATTGAATTTATGAAAGATGTCTATGACAAATATATTCAACCAGCTCAACGAGGGATTGATTTTGAGATCTCTATTGATGAAACTAGTACTCCAACAACGCCTGAATCCCATTATTTTATTGCCAATGAGCTATATAGTAACGGAGTTAAAGTGAATAGTATGGCGCCAAGATTTATTGGTGAGTTTCAAAAAGGTATCGATTATATGGGAGATATCGACCAATTTGAAAAGACATTTGCTATTCATGCGGAAATAGCGGATACATTTGGCTATAAATTAAGCATTCATTCCGGCAGTGATAAATTTCATGTGTTTCCAATTGTTGCTAAATATACAAAGGGTAGATTTCACGTTAAAACGGCTGGCACGAATTGGTTAGAAGCTGTTCGTGTTATTGCTCAAGAAAATCCGGAATTATATAGAGCTATGCACAAGTATGCCTTGGATCATTTTAATGAAGCCAAGAAATACTATCATGTAACAACAGATATTAATGCCATTAAAGACATTGATCAGTTATCGAATGAAGAATTGCCCACCTATATGAATGATGATAATGCACGACAGTTGTTACACATTACTTATGGATTGCTCCTTCAAGCAAAAGATGCTGAGCAAGAGTTCTTATTTAAAGATGCATTTTTTGATACACTACATAAGAACGAAGATAAATATGCACAAGCGTTAATAAAGCACATTGGAAGACACATTGAATTATTAGGAATCAAATAAAAACAATTGTTTTATTTGTTGAAACCTAAATCCTAGTTGAAATGACAATAATTAGAAAAGGAATAAATATAATGGCTTTTATGAAAAAAAATAATGAAAAAAATAAAATCATAATAGAAAAAAATCAAAGAATAAAAGAATTGTTGGATCAAATGACACATATTATAGTCGAAATTAATCAAATAGTAAATTCCACAAATGAATCGTCAGATGAAATGGAAAGTACGGCCAGAAGTCAGTCGACAGCGATGTCAGAATTAGTTGCAACAATTAAGGAATTTACAAAAGGTACTGAAGAAATCACAAGTAGTATAATAAAACTTTCAGATATAGTGACTAGCATATCTAAAAAAAGCGATGTCGTGGGTAATAAAACAAGTGAGATGGTAAATATATCACATCAAGGAAAAAAATCCATGAAAAAAACAGATGATGATGTTAGTTTGGTTATGGAGTCGATTTCTCAATTATCACATACAATGGAGGAAGTAGGGATTTCGACTTCAGAAATCAGAAATATAATACAAGTGATAGAAAGTATTGCAAATCAAACAAATCTTCTTGCTCTAAATGCGTCAATTGAGGCGGCACGAGCGGGAGAACATGGAAAAGGATTTGCAGTAGTCGCACAAGAAATCAGAAAACTAGCTGAGGATGTTACAGATGCAACGCAAAATATTGAGAAGTTGATATTTACAGTAGAGGAAATAACAAAAAAAGCGGTCGATGATACAACGACCAATAGACAAAGTATGCAGCATGTTGAAAGTTCTGTTAAAGAAACAGGTCAATCATTTGAAGAAATGATTGATTCAATAAATGAAGTCCAAGAAGAAATTAATGTCATTATAAAAGAGATAAAATCTGCTAATGAATTTACCCATGATATTGCGAGTATTACAGAAGAACAATTAGCAGGGACCCAGGAAATTTTGGCATCGTCAGAAAATGTTGATGAAATGACATTAAAAACATTAGCAAATAGTAAGAGAGTATCAAATAACGCAGAACATTTGTTTAAACAATCGACGGATGCATCTAAACATATTGTGAGCCAGATGAAAAATATTGCTGGAACGAGTGGGGAATTTGGATATATTTTCTACAAACACAATACAGAGGGTGTTTTTGAATATGTAACAGAATCGGTTAAACCAGTTCTAGGGTATACGAGCCAAGAATTTATGTCAAATTTTGAAAATTTTCTTACGGATAATCCTATAAATGAAAAAGGAATGCAACATACTGAACTATCTTTACAAGGAATTCAACAACCTAAGTATTTATTAGAGTTATTTAAGAAAGATTATTCAAAATGTATGGCAGAAATAACAGAGTTCCCGGTTTTTAATAATAAAGAAGAGGTAGTTGCTATTGAAGGACTAGTACAAGTTAAGAATAACTAAAGTGAGGTAATGATGATGAAATATAAAGTGGCATTTGTATGTGTACACAATTCATGTCGAAGTCAGATGGCTGAGGGATGGACTAAACAACTCGGGTCAGAAATTTTTGAAGTATACTCAGCAGGAACAGAAGAGTATCCGCAGGTGAAGCCATTAGCAGTAGAAGTCATGGAAGAAGCTGGTATTGATATGAGTGAGCACCATCCCAAGCTTTTAACAGATATACCCAGTAAAATTGATATTTTAATTACGATGGGATGTAATGTTGTCTGTCCACACGTTCCAAACAAACATAAGGAAGATTGGGGCTTAGATGACCCATCCGGTGGACCGATTGAAGATTTTCGTTTAACGCGAGATTTGATTAAAGTTAAGGTAGAAGAACTAATTGAACGCGTGAAAACCGGAGAGATCAACTTATAAACGCGGATTGACAAGAATAACAATATGATATACAATGATTATACATCACTAGGGGAGCCGCGAGGCTGAGAAAGTGTTAACTGACCCTCAATAACCTGATACGGGTAGTGCCGTCGAAGGGAAGTGCAGTATAATCAGTTAATACTCCTTAGAATTATAAGGAGGTTTTTTTATGTTCCAAAGTTTTTTAGAAGCAGTATCAAGTGGTGATTTACAAGCCATAATTACATCAACCCTTGGCCAAATAATTATTGTTGTGATTGCATTAGTCTTATTATTATTCGCAGTTGCACTCGGTGGCCATCAAAAGAAAATGTCGGTTAAGGCATTAACCTATTCATCGATTGCGATTGCTATAAGTTTTGTATTATCGCAATTTAGGCTGTTTAGTTTACCTCAAGGTGGATCGATTACTCCATTTTCCATGTTATTTATTATCCTTATTGGATATTTTTTCGGAGTGAAGACCGGCGTACTTGCAGGTGTTGTGTATGGGTTATTACAACTTGCTTTTGGTGGTTGGGTTATGCATCCTATGCAGTTATTATTAGACTATCCGTTAGCTTTTGGAGCCCTTGGATTATCTGGGGTGTTTGCTAATCAAAAACATGGATTAGTTGCAGGTATTTTAATTGGTTGTACAGGACGATTTATTTTTCACTTTTTAAGTGGAATCATCTTCTTTGCATCTTATGCACCTGAGACATGGAACCCATTTGTTTATTCACTATGGTACAACTTTTCTTACATAGGCGTTGAAGGGGTGATTACAGCAATTATTGTTCTTGTTCCATCCGTTGCTCAAGCACTTCGAAGCGTAAAAAAAAGTGCAATAAATAACATATAGATGTTGATATTCACGCATTGTCGCTTAGCATATAGCTATAGCGACAATTTTTTTACAGAATCTCGTGGAATATGTTTACATGGAATTTTTACTTGATCAGGTGTCGAGTTTTGAGTGGTAAGCTTTTCAATGAGTACTTTAGCAGACCGTATACCAATTGTTTTTAACTGTAAATCCACGGTACAAAGTGATGGGCGTAAATAGTCTGTTAATCTCAAATTATCAAATCCATGAATAGAGAGGTCATCAGGAATACATAAACTACGATTCTTTGCAGCATTAATTACTCCGATAGCCATCAAGTCATTCATAGCAAAAATAGCCGTCGGTGGAGTGGATAAATCGAGAAGCTCATTGCATAGTCGATATCCATCTTCATAGTGCCAGTTACCAATTTTGATATATTCAGGTAAATAATTAATTCCATTTTCAATGAGTGTTGTTTGATAACCCAGTAATCGTTGATGTGAAGGGAATGAATTAATCGGGCCACTAATGATGGCTATCTTTTGATGATTCATTTGAATCAGATAATCAACAGCAAGTTTTGCACCTTGAAAATCGTCATAGTTAACGCTTGAATCTTCCTCAGTTGCATAGGCATAGGCGTAAACGATAGGGATATCTAGTTTTGGAATAAGACGACTTACATCACGTGGATGCACACCGATATATATTAGTCCTGAGATTCTGGACGACAAAAGGTGATTAATATTATTTTCTATAGATGTTTTAAACTCTATAGACGTTTCTAATTGGTCATAGTGGGATGTAGATGGAGTGTCAATTTTTTGATGTACACGTAAGTTGGTCAAGTGCACGGTGTAACCGAATTCTTCGCAATAGGAACATATACCGTCAATAATATCACTCGAAGAGAAGGCATTGATGTCTTCGACAATGATGCCAATGTTTTGTGTTGAGTTGGTTTTTAAGCCTTTTGCAATATGGTTGGGTATATAGTTTAATTCCTTAATCGCTTGTAAGACTTTTTCTTCCGTTTTTTGAGCAACTTTTCCGTTTTTATTGATTACATTTGAAACAGTGGCTGTAGATACGCCCGCAAGTCGGGCAACATCAATAATTGTATACATAATCATCCATCCTTTTTAAACGTTTAAGCTTAGTTTATCATAAAATAAGCCAAAAGTATATTGACAAATGTATTTTTCGTGTTAAAATTAATTTAAACGTTTAAATTTTAAGGAGATGGAGTGATGAATGTGAAAAGAGAAGTTCCGATTCAATCAGTAACTGTCAATGATCCATTCTGGTCTAAGTTCCAAAATCTTGTGACCGATGTGGTCATCCCATATCAAGAAAAGATTTTGGGGGATGACATACCGGGTGTAGAGAAGAGTCACGCATTGGCGAATTTTGCAATTGCGGCAGGTCAACAAGAAGGTGAATTTTATGGTATGGTTTTTCAAGACAGTGATGTCGCTAAGTGGCTAGAAGCTGCGGCATACTCACTTGCGATTAAACCGGATGTCAAACTTGAAAAACGTGTCGATGATATCATTGAAACAATTGGTAAGGCCCAAGCAGACGATGGATATTTAAATACATATTTTACAATTAAAGAACCGGAACATCGTTGGCAAAATCTTCAGGAATGTCATGAATTATATTGTGCAGGTCATATGATGGAAGCTGCTGTTGCTTACTATGAAACAAGTGGAAAAGATCGCTTATTAAAGATTATGGAAAAAATGGCAGATCATATCGATGCACGTTTTGGTCTTGATAAAGAGACAGGGGTTCCCGGACATCAAGAAGTTGAAATCGGGCTTATGCGGATGTATTGGGCGACAGGCAAAGAAAAGTATAAAAAGTTAGCTCAGTTTTTTATTGATCAACGTGGTCAGGATCCCGAATACTTTGCAAAGGAAGCTGAAAAGCGGGGTTGGACACATTTTGGTATGAACCCTGTTGACCAAAAATATAGTCAGATTCATGCACCTGTTCGTGAACAAACAACAGCGGAAGGACATAGTGTTCGGGCAGTATATATGTATACAGCAATGGCGAGTTTAGCAGCTGAGTTAGATGATCCAAGTTTAAAAAAAGCCTGTCAAGTTATATGGGAAAACATTACGAATAAACGAATGTATATAACCGGCGGAATTGGCTCAACCGTTCAAGGTGAAGCCTTTACAATTGATTATGATTTGCCCAATGATACGGTATATGCAGAAACCTGTGCTTCGGTCGGTTTGATTTTCTTCGCACGTAAAATGTTAGATATGGATGTGTCAAACCGGTATGCTGATATCATGGAATTGGCATTATATAATGGCGTCCTCAGCGGAATGCAACTTGATGGTAAACGCTTCTTTTATGTCAATCCATTAGAAGTCAATCCGGGAATATCCGGTAAACTTCATAATCATGAGCATGTACTGCCGGAAAGACCGGGTTGGTATGCGTGTGCGTGTTGTCCTCCCAATGTTGCACGTTTGCTAACGTCACTTGCAAAATATGCATGGGGAGAAGATGAGCAAACGATATATTCCCATTTATATTTAGGCGGGACAGCCGAGCTTAACAAAGCAGATGTATCCGTTGTATCCAATTATCCTTGGGAGGGAAATATAAAGTACACGGTATCGCCAAAACAAGAAGAATCTTTTGCATTAGCCATTCGGATTCCGGGATGGGTAAAAGAGGTGAATATATCACTTAATGGCGAAAAATTGGGCAAAGATGTCATGAAAAATGGATATATGTATATTCAACGAGTATGGCAAGCAGATGATGTCGTTGATTTAACTATGGAATTACCTATTCGTAAGATTTATGCAAATACGGCCGTACGAGAAGATGCTGGTCAAGTATCTATTATGCGAGGACCAATTGTTTATGCATTTGAAGGCGTGGATAATGGAGAACAGTTACAGGCACTTCGCATTCGCAAAGATGGCAATATTCAAGTAAGTAAAGAGGATAAAAACCTCCTTGAGAACATGCGGGTGCTTGAGGTTGAAGGGCTTAGGGTAATAACTAGCCAGAAGTTATACTCTGAAACAAGACCAACAAGTGAACCGCTAATGTTAACGGCTATTCCCTACTTTACATGGGGTAATCGCGGATTAAATCAAATGCGTGTTTGGATGCATGAAGACTATTAAAGAGAAAAGTAAAAAGCTGGATGTGCTCGGAGAAAACCGAATACATTCAGCTTTTTTTTGTATATTATTGTAAAGATTAAAAATGGTTATTGACATATGCCAATAATAAGCGTACTATAATAAATAGCATATGCTATAAAAAGAAATGAGGTGATATTTTGCCAAGACCAAATAAGCAAAGATATATTTGTAAATTGCCAAAGTATGGAACATATGGTCCTATTGGACAAAGAGCACTACGTGATTCGTGCATCCGGATGACTGTTGATGAGTACGAAACGATTCGATTAATCGATTATGAAGGAAATAATCAAGAAGAATGCGCGATGCAAATGGATGTGGCAAGAACGACGGCACAACGTATTTATATGAATGCACGCAATAAGATTGCAACATCGCTTGTTGAAGGAAAATGTATTAAAATTGAAGGCGGACATTATCAATTATGTGATGAAGGACGTAGGCAAAACTTTCATGGACAAGGCTCGTGTCAGCATTGTAGACGACCATGGAAAGAAGAGAAATTAGAATGAAAATAATAGTTTTAGTCGAAAACACGACGCGAAATCCATTGTATGTTCCGGAACATGGTTTGTCACTATATATTGAGACTAAAAAACATAAGATTTTATTTGATACAGGTGCGAGTTCTCGCTTTTTACAAAATGCAAAAAAACTAGGTGTAAATCTCCAAGAGGTTGATATAATGATTTTATCTCATGGACATTATGATCATGGAGGTGGATTAAAGACTTTTATGGAGTTAAACACTAGAGCAAAAATTTATATCAATCATTTAGCGTTGGGAGCATTTTTCTCTCAAACAGGAAAGTCAAATTTTCACTATATTGGATTAGATTTAACAACAAAACATTCTCATCGAATTATATTTACTGAAAGGGATATAGTCATTGATAGTGAATTAGAATTATTCATGAAAATCCAACCAAATAAATGTTTTCCAAGTATGAATAATAGACTATTCAGAAAGGATGATAATCAATACATATTAGATGTTTTTGGACATGAACAAAGTTTAGTGATTCATGATGGTGATAAGCATCTTCTCATTGCAGGATGTGCCCATACCGGTATTGTTAATATTGTAGAACAGGTCAATCAACGTAGCCAATATAGGATTACCCATATTGTGAGTGGCTTTCATATGTATAATCGCAAAGAAAATAAAAATGAAGATCCGAATATGATTGCTCAAGTAGGAAAATTTTTAAAAAAACAACAAATAGTAGCATATACCGGTCATTGCACCGGCGAAGTTGCTTATGAGCAATTGTCTAAGGTTTTGGGAATGCAACTTAATAAACTTTACACAGGTCAAATCATAAAGGTGTGAATGATGGATACTAAAATCAAAGAAATTGAAAAAATTCTACAAGAGCATGAGTATAAACTGACCAAGCCAAGAATAAGAATGATTGAACTTTTTTTGGAAACATCCGATCATTTATGTCCTGAAGAAATTTACAATAAAATCAAACATGAATCGATTAGTTTACCCACAGTATATCGAAATATATTAGTGTTTAAAAATCTGGGTATTATTAAGGAGACAAACATTAATAATGAAAATGTATATGAACTTAATGTGTTTAGTGAAAAGCGCTTACATATGCATTTTCACTGTAAACGATGTGGACAAATCATTGAATATAATAATCGAGAAATTTTTAATCACATGATAAAACAACAAGAATATATTGAAGCGCAGTTTGGCGATATCGTTGAAAACTACTCCGTTGTTTTTGACGGAATATGTCATTCGTGTCGCAAACAGGAGGAAAAGTTTGAAAATATTAATACCCGTTGATGAACAAATAAAGGATACCGATGTCTGCATGTCATTTGGAAGAGCGCCATATTATTTGATGTATAATACAGAAGATTTCAGTTATGAATTTATTAAAAACACAGGAGCAGCAAGTCAAGGTGGTGCAGGAATTCAGGCAGCACAACTTGTCGTGGATTCCCAAGCAGAAGTCTTATTAACACCACGATGTGGAAAAAATGCGGCAGATATTATTCTAGGTGCAGGTATGAAAGTATATAAAACCCTTAACCCCTCAGTTCAGTACAATATTAAAGAATTTTTAGAGGGACGTTTAAATCCGCTAACAGAGATTCACCCGGGATACCATAACCATGGAGGCAATTAGCATGAAAATAGCAGTTTTAAGTGGTAAAGGCGGTACCGGAAAAACATTGCTTGCTCTTAATTTGGCATCAGTTGCAGACAAAGCAAGCTATTTAGACTGTGATGTTGAAGAACCTAACGGACATCTTTTTTTAAAACCGAAGATTCAATTCGTTGAACCCGTTGAGGTTAAGATGCCAAGAATCAATGAAGAAAAGTGCACAGGGTGTAGAAAATGTATTGACTTTTGTCGATTTAATGCATTGGCATATGTTAATCATTCCATTAAAGTGTTTGAAGATGTTTGCCATTCTTGTGGTGGATGTACGCTGGTTTGCCCTGAAAATGCGATTACTGAAAGAAATAAAACAATCGGAAAAATAGAAAAAGGACTTTCTGAAAATGTAAAAGTTAGTACAGGGATATTAAATATAGGTGAAGCATCAGGTGTACCTATAGTAAAACAATTGATTGAAAGCGAAGCAAGCAATGATGAACTTGTGATTATTGATGCGCCACCAGGAAGTGCTTGTATTGTTATGGAAAGTATTAAAGATGCAGATTACTGTGTTTTAGTTGCGGAACCCACCATTTTTGGAACGCAAAATTTAAGCATGGTCCATGAATTAGTAGAATTATTTAAAATACCGTTTGGCGTCGTCTTAAATAAATGTTTGAATCATGATAATCCGGCAGAAAACTATTGCAATGACCACAAGATAAGTATAATTGGTAAAATCGATTATAGTCAAGAGTTAGCGGCTTTAAGTTCAAGAGGTGAGCTTGTATCACGAACGAATACACACTACCAGACATTATTTAAAACGATTTTGAACCGTATAGTCGAGGAGGTGGCCTATGAAACAACTTCTCGTACTTAGTGGAAAAGGTGGAACCGGTAAAACAACAGTAGCTAGTGCGCTCATTCAATTATCACATGCGAAAGCATTTGCGGATTGTGATGTGGATGCACCAAATTTAGATTTAGTTATGCATCAAAGGTGTGAACCAATCAAAACAGATTATTTCGGGATGCCAAAAGCAATTATTCATGAAGAAGTGTGTATCGAATGTGGTCAGTGTCAAAGTCAATGCAGATTTGATGCAATTACATACAATCAATTCAATGAAACGTATCAAGTTAATCTTAATGCCTGCGAAGGCTGTGGTGTATGTGAATTGATTTGTCCGGTAGATGCCATACATTTAGAATCTCTTGTGGATGGACAAATGCTGCTATATAAAGATGAACGTGTTTTTTCCACTGCAAAGTTAAAAATGGGAAGTGGAACATCAGGAATGTTAGTGACCCGGGTAAAAAAACAAATGATGGAAGAAGAAATAGATACTAATATTGCTATCATTGATGGGTCGCCAGGGATTGGATGTCCCGTTATTGCATCAATAAGCGGTGTAGATTATGTCTTAATTGTTGCAGAACCGTCTTTATCGGGGATTAGTGATATGGAACGTATTATTTCTACAGCCTCAGGCTTTGGCGTGAAAACCTTTGTATGTGTCAATAAGTATGATGTGAATACAGAATATACAGATAAAATTGAAGGATATGCAAAAAGGAAGCATTTAGAGTTTGTCGGTCGTATTCCTTATGATGTAGAGGCAGTGAAGGCAATTAATCAAGGAAATACAATTGTTGACATTGATTGTGCCTCAGGTCGTGCGGTGGGTCAAATTTATGAAACAATAAAAAATAAATTATAATGGAGGATATATATGAAAATTGCAGTAGCGAGTGAAAAAAATCAGGTGACACAACATTTTGGACATTGTATTAATTTTAATATTTATGAAGAAGAGAATGGATGTATCAAAGAAGCAATATCCATTGATAACCCTGGACATCGACCTGGATTTTTGCCGAATTTTTTAAATGATTTAGGCATAAATGTAATTATTTCCGGTGGAATGGGTGGCGGAGCCGTTGATATTTTCAATGAACATAATATTGAAGTCATTGTCGGTGCAAGAGGTGATGCAAGAGAAGCTGTAGAAGCATATCTTCGTGGAGATTTAGAATCCACCGGTTCTGTGTGTCATGAACATCAACATGCTGATGAATGTGGGGAATAAATAGATTGTTAATCTTCGAATAACTTGATTTTAGGTTTCTTGGCACTTATATAGGAATCAAAGGGTAGGTAATTATAGTTTAAAACAACGACAATTGTATTTCCGGATCGATTTATAATCTTAAATGAAGTCGTTGCGCATACGTCATTGCTTAGACGTGAGCGATAAGGCTTTGTGACCCAATCCGTGAGTAAGGGGTTTAATAATCGGGTGAAATATTCTTCGTTTTCATGAGAAAATCCTTTCGGATATAAACCAAATAATTCTTTGTTGCGATTTCCAAAACTGGATTTATTAATAAATGAATCACTAATCTGAACACCTCTATCATCAAGAAAAAAACTGCTTTCAATGAAGGTGTAGTTATTTAATAAATCCTTCATCACATGGATGAGGTCTTTCGTGTCAATATGCTCAAAAATTGTTTTTAAATGACTATTGAAATTCACAATATTAATGAGGACAGATTTCTCATCTTTTTCATATCGAGCATTGGTAATCTCAAGGGCGGATTCATAGTCAAATAAATCAATGACATGAAGTATTTGAGGATATTCAAACTCTTGGGTTGGAGAGACATAATAGCCTTGTATCATTTGAGCGCCTGACCGAAGGGCTTTTTCCAAATCAACTTTTGATTCAACACCTGTAGCAATTACTAAAATACCCATACGGTGAGCAATGCTTGTAATATTCTCAACTAAAAGCTTTGTATATTCTGAATATACTAATTTGTTCAACATTTGTTGATTAAGTTTTATAATATCGGGATTAAATAACATAATCTTATCGATATTGTTATAATTTTTTCCAATATCATCGATAGAGATATAAAAACCTTTTTTACGATGATATTTAATAAAAAGGTGAATAAGTGGTAAATCCTCCTCTTCAATAGAAAGGTTATCAATATCGATAACAATACGATCAGTAGAAAGGCCGTATTTGTTAGCACAAGCTTCGATGTAGTTTGATTTGATTGCAGGGTTAAAAAAAGACACATTAATATTAATGTGAAGCATGACTTTTGGATTTTGCTCAGCAATCGGTTTAAATGCTTCAATAGTTTTACAGATACAAAGCTGGTCTAATTGTTCGGATAAGCCCTCTTGGTGTGCAGCTGTGAAAAGCTCTCCGGGAGATATGATTTGTTGAGTCATTGGATCAACACCACGAACAAAACTTTCCAGACTAAAACTAGAAGCGTCCATTGGCAGTAAAATAACCTGGAAAAATATTTTTACTGAATGCGTTTGTATTATTTGCCTTATATTTATCATCGCCTGTTATACTCCCATTTATAATTTGCCTTGTTAATATTGTAACATTACAAAGTCAAAACATAAAGACATTTATTTTAAAAAAAATATGGTTTATAGTAAGAAGATAAAGGGGGCATATTATGTTAAAAGTTTTTTTGGTTGAAGATGAAAAAATTATGCGAGAAGGGATTAAAGAGAATATTAATTGGACAAAAGAAGGTTATTTATTTTCAGGAGAAGCTCAAGACGGAGAGCTAGCATATCCAATGATTAGAGATATTCAACCGGATATTGTAATCACCGATATTAAAATGCCGTTTATGGATGGATTAGAACTCTCAAAGTTAATAAAAAAAAACATGCCATGGATAAAAATTATTATTCTGAGTGGATTTGATGAATTTGAATTCGCAAAAGAAGCTATTAATATTGGGGTTACAGAATATTTGCTAAAACCCATTGACCGTCAAGAATTGCTTAAAGCAATTAAACGTGTTTCGGATATGATCTATGAAGAGAAGGCAAAAGAAGACTATTATAATAAAATCCATGAAGAAACAGCAATTAACCAAGCGCTGTTTAAAAAAGAATTTTTCAATAAAATGTTATCCGGTAAATTAGGGGCAGCAGAAATACTGGAAGAAGGAAAAAAATTAAATATTGATCTAAGCGGACAATATTACCAAATACTTCTTCTACACATTGATGGGTATGGGATGAGCAAACAAAGCCTTCATCAGGAAAATGAAGAAATCATATGCTTAGATCGAGATTTGGAAGGATATGGCTTTATTATAAAAGCTCTCGACGTTCATCAATTAAAAAAATATAGGGACGAATTTATAAAAAATAGTGTCCAAAGCTTGGAGACCCAGAATGTCCGTTATTTTATCGGCATTGGAGATGAGGTCAATCGATTAAGTCAATTACCTAAGGCCTTTGAGAGTGCAAAGCGTGTGTTTGCATATCGCTACCTTTTAAATGAGAATAAAGTGATGGAGAGTTCTCAATGTGAGGAAAATAATACATACGCTGAGACAATTATTGATATTGACCAATTAAAGCCGGAAGAATTTAATAATCAGAGTATTGAAAAGTTTTTAAAAATAGGTTCAGCAGATGAAGTTGATGCATACTTGAATCGGTATTTTGAATGCATTGGTAGTAAAAATTTAAGCTCATTGATGTTTCGACAATATATTGCCATGAATATATACATTTTAGTTGTAACCTTTCTTGATGAATTAGGGTATGATCGTAAAAAAATCGAAAGTGTATGTGAAGAAATAAGTGGTGCCCAGATTAAGATGAAACAATTAGATACAATGAAAGAATATGTAAAAGGATTAATCAAAAATGCTGTTCAACTAAGAGACGCGATTACCACGCAAAAATATACACAAATAATTGAAAAGGCAAAAGAATATATTCAGGAAAAATACAATGATGAATTTATCTCTTTAAACTCAGCAGCCAATCATGTCAATATGAGTCCGAGCCATTTTAGCGTCATCTTTAGCAAAGAAACTGAAAAAACGTTCACAGAATATTTGACGGAAGTCCGTATGGATAAGGCGAAGGAATTATTACGTTGTACATCGATGAAAACATCGGATATTTGTTTTGAAGTCGGTTATAAAAACCCACAATACTTTAGTTATATTTTCAAAAAAATAAATCACTATACACCAAGAGATTATAAGCAATTGGGGAGGGAAGACTAGCATGTCTTTATTCGTGAATAAACTTAACGGATCTTTACAGGATAAGCTTCGAATATTCCTTTATGTCATTCTCGTTCCCTTAGCCATTCTTATGATGGTTTTGTTTGTTTCCATGATTCGTTTTAGTAATCGTTATGATACGATTGTGACCAATATTACTCGTGCAAATGACTATAATCTGTCCTTTAAAGAGTCTATCGATTATACAATGTATCGAATTGTTATTGGTTCAGCTGATTTTGAAAGTTTTGATGAGGAAGAGGGGATTAGAGATCCTTATGCTTTAATTGATAATGCAGAACGAACCTTCATTAATTTGCGTGCAATCGCAAGCACCGATAAAAGTGAAAAACGTATAAGTAATGTCATAAAACATCTAAACACCTTGGAAGAGCGCATTGATGAGATCAAAGAAAATGTTGAAAAACCTTTAGAGATCGGAACCTATGAAGAAAATATTTTCAAGTTAGAAACTAACATTTATATTTTAACAGAACTGATTCAAGAACAAATCCAAGAGTATATTTATTATGAATCAAGCAGTATGGAAACGGTGCGTCAAAAGATAAATACAGAGATTAATACTACATTAAAAGTGAGTATGATTGCGTTTGTTATTATTTTGGCGATTACCTGGTATGTCTCTCGCTTGATTGCGGAAAGTATATCAAAACCCTTGCATGAACTTAGCGAAACGACAAAACTTGTTGCAGAAGGGGATTTTAAGACAAGAGCATCGCTTAGCACAGGAGATGAAGTAACAACACTGACCTATAATTTTAACAAAATGATTGAACAAATTGAAGGATTAATTAATGATGTCAAGGAGGAGCAAAAAAATCTTCGAGAAACAGAATTAAAACTTCTTCAAGCGCAGATTAACCCTCATTTTTTGTATAATACACTAGATAATATTATATGGTTGATTGAAGCCAATAAAAAAGAAAATGCCATGAAGATGGTCTCTTTACTTTCAGAATTTTTTCGAACATCCCTGAATAAAGGAAAAGACATTATTACCATTGAACAAGAAGAAGCCCATGTGCGGAGTTACTTACGGATTCAACAATATCGGTATCAAGACATTTTAGACTATACCATATCTATTGATTCAGCGATTAAGCATGAAAATATTCTTAAGCTAACCCTTCAACCCCTTATAGAAAATGCAATCTATCATGGAATAAAAAATAAACGAGGAAAAGGTATGATTCACGTAAGCGGAAAACGCGACGGTGACCTTGTCGTGCTTGTGATTGAAGACAACGGAAAAGGGATAGAAGAAGAGCGTCTTAAATATTTAAGAAATCTACTCGTACATTCTCCTAAAATGTCAGAAATCGAGGGGTTCGGGATTTTAAATGTTAACGAACGTATTAAATTAAAATATGGAAGGAAGTACGGAATACGTATAGAAAGTCGATATGGCCATGGAACAAAAGTCACGGTAAGCTTTCCGATAAAAGGAATCGAATAAAAACTTAAATAATTCAAATGAAATCGACATTTATTTAGTGGTTTTTATTTAATAGCGAATAAAAGGACTTAAAACATAAATAAAACGAATGGTTGGCTGTATTTTTAGACATAGAAAATGATTAAACTATAGATGCAACAAAAAATAATACAAAGGGATTTTTAAGGAGGATTTTATGAAAAAAGTATTGGGATTAGTACTCATCTTATCAATGATTACAGTCATGTTTGTAGGGTGTGGAGAAAATGATGCGGTAGCAGACACCGGATCGAATGTGGTAGCTGAAACATCAGACACAGAAAGCAATGATACAACATCAACAGACAGTGCAACTGAGTCAAGTGATACAGGATCAGATTCACTTGTGGTTGGTTTCTCACAAGTTGGTGCCGAATCAGATTGGCGAACAGCAAATACTGAATCGATGAAAGGGACATTCACAGAAGCTAACGGATATGAGCTTATTTTTAGTGACGCACAACAAAAGCAAGAAAATCAGATTAAAGCCGTGCGTAACTTCATCCAACAAGAAGTTGATTATATTGTGATTGCCCCTGTAACAGAAACAGGATGGGATACTGTATTGAATGAAGCATATGAAGCAGGGATTCCCGTTATTATTGTGGACCGTATGATTGATGTATCTGATGATGAGTTGTTTGAATGTTGGGTTGGCTCAAACTTTAAGCAAGAAGGCTATGATGCTGTGTCTTGGTTAGCAGGATATCTTGAAGAAAACGGTCGAACAGATGAAGACATTAATATTGTAACCTTACAAGGAACGATTGGTTCATCTGCTCAAATAGGACGTACTGAAGGTGTCGAAGAAAAAATGGCGGATTATACTAATTGGACCATGTTAGAAAGACAATCCGGAGAATTCACACAATCAAAAGGGCAAGAAGTTATGGAGTCCTTCCTAAAGTCCTATGATGACATTGATGTGGTTATTGCTGAGAATGATAATATGGCATTTGGAGCAATCGATGCAATCAAAGCTGCCGGACGTACTTGCGGACCGGATGGTGAGATTACAATTATCTCCTTTGATGCTGTTCAAGCGGCATTTGCATCTATGATTGACGGTGATATGAATGTATCTGTAGAATGTAATCCACTTCATGGACCACGTGTGGATGAAATTATTCAAAAACTTGAAGCGGGGAGTTCAGTTGATAAACTTCAGTATGTTGAAGAAGGTGTATTTCCAGCAGAAACAGCAGCTGAAATCATGCCGACACGTGCATATTAAGAAATCCGTAGTATGACAAAAGGCATAAGTATGGAATCTTCATCATCCAGGCTTATGCTTTTTTTGTTCAACAAGATCATGGAAAGGATGACATTTTATGGAGCAAGAAGGCAACGTTTTACTACAGATGCGTCATATTGATAAACATTTTCCTGGAGTTGTTGCTTTATTAGATGTAGACTTTACGTTGCGACAAGGAGAAATCCATGCACTTATGGGTGAAAATGGTGCAGGAAAGTCAACATTAATTAAAGTATTAACCGGTGTGGAAGAATTTGAAAAAGGGATAATAACTCTTGAAGGAACAAGAGGTACTTTTATTAACCGTTCACCTCAGGAAGCTCAAGAAAGAGGTATCAGTACGGTCTATCAAGAAGTCAACTTGTGTGAAAACTTATCGGTAGCCGAAAATATTTTCATAGGACGGGAACCGAAAAAAAACGGGATGATTGATTGGAAGCAAATCAATCGAAAATCAGAAGAATTATTAAATCGTTTAGATATTCATATTGATGTTACAAAAGCTCTTGAAAACTATTCTCTCGCTCTACAGCAAATGGTTGCTATTGCAAGAGCGGTGGATATTTCAGCCAAGGTATTGATACTTGACGAGCCAACATCAAGTCTAGATGAATCAGAAGTGGTAAAATTATTTGACCTTATGCGAAAGCTTAAGAACGATGGGATGGGAATTGTTTTTGTCACTCATTTTTTGGAACAAGTTTATGAGGTGTGTGATCGCATTACCGTTCTTAGAAATGGGGAGTTGGTTGGTGAATTTGAAGTGGATAAATTACCAAGAGTACAACTTGTTGCTAAAATGATGGGAAAAGATTTTGATGACTTGGCAAAAATTAAACACTATAAAGAAAAAAATGATGAAAAAGAGGAGCAACGTATTGTAGAAGCAAAGCAAATCGAGCATATTGGAACGGTTAAATCCTTTTCTTTGAATATTCATGCCCATGAAGTTGTTGGATTAGCCGGATTATTAGGGTCAGGGCGTTCAGAACTTGCACGTGCACTTTATGGAGCAGACAAGCCGGATTCAGGGATGTTGAAGTTTAACGGAGAAGTAATTAAGGTGCATGCGCCTATAGATGCCATGAAAGCAGGAATGGGATATTTGCCGGAGAACAGAAAAGAAGAAGGTATTTTTGCCGATTTATCTGTACGAGAAAATATCATGATCGCGCTTCAAGTTAAAAAAGGTATGTTCAAACTTTATACAAAAAAAGAGCAAGAAAAATTTACGGACCGCTATATAGATGCATTGAAAATAAAAACTGCTGACAGAGAGACCCCGGTGAAGCAGCTAAGTGGTGGAAACCAGCAGAAAGTGATTTTAGGCCGCTGGCTATTAACGAATCCGGATTTTCTTATTCTGGATGAACCGACCCGCGGTATTGATGTCGGGACGAAAACGGAGATACAAAAACTTGTATTAAAACTAGCAAGTGATGGTAAAGCAATTATGTTTATTTCTTCTGAGATAGAGGAAATGTTAAGAACGTGTGTAAAAATGATTGTTTTAAGAGATCGGGAAATGGTAGGGACGCTTAACGAGAATGAGTTAAGTCAAGAAAATATTATGGAAATGATAGCAGGAGGTGAGGAACGTGAGTAAGATGCTTCGAGCACGAGTAAAAAAAATAACGGAAATGAAATTGTTTCTTCCCATATTATCCTTGCTACTTGTATTAATTATTAATGTGATAAAAACACCAAATTTCTTTAATATAACCATTACAAATGGTGTTTTTTATGGTTATATTATTGACATTATTAATCGTTCTTCAGAACTTGTTATTCTAGCTGTTGGAATGACTTTAGTTGTAGCTGCATCCGGAGGTGCAGATATTTCCGTTGGAGCGGTTAGTGCTGTGTCGGGAGCAGTAATTATATTTATCTTAGGTGGTGGTCAGACAAGTACTGATTTTTATCATGCGCCCTATATTTTAGGAATTGTAGCGGCAGTTTTTGTAGGTGGATTATGTGGCGTGTGGAATGGGTTTTTAGTTGCAAAGATGAAAATACAGCCTATGGTTGCCACTCTGATTTTATTTACAGCAGGAAGAGGTATAGCTCAGTTAATTACAGGCGGTCAAATCTTATATTTACGTGTAGATCACTATAAAGGCCTAGGAGGATTTATTCCCGGCGTGCCGTTACCGACTCCGGTCTTTGTTGCTATTTTGGTCGTTGGGTTGACGTATTTATTGCTGAAAAAAACGCCCATCGGATTATACATAGAATCTGTAGGAATAAATGCAAAAGCCTCAAGATTGGTAGGTCTTAATCCGGTTTTTATTCAATTCCTAAGTTATGTCTATAGTGGATTATGTGCAGGTATTGCAGGACTAATTATAACATCCAGGGTATATTCAATTGATGCCAATAATGCAGGGTTAAATATGGAATTAGATGCTATTTTAGCTGTTGCTTTAGGCGGTAATAAGTTATCCGGTGGAAAATTTTCACTTATTGGAAGTGTTATTGGCGCGATTACTATTCAAACGTTAACGACAACCTTATATGCAATGAAAGTATCTGCTGATCAACTTCCGGTCTACAAGGCGATTGTTGTTGTTATTATTGTTGCATTACAATCCTCAGAGCTTAAACGTATGGTACGAAACCTACGCGCTAAATTAATGACAAATACGACTGAGAAGGAGGCGGCATAATGAAACATGTGAAAATCAAAATGAATAACCATACCTTCTTATTAATAATCACTGTGCTTTTATTTATAGCCATGTATTTGAGTGGTATCCTACTCTTTGGTGATAAGAATTTTGGACGTATTCAAGTGTTTTTTAACTTGTTTATTAGTAATGCAGGTCTTATTGTTGTTGCAACAGGAATGACCATGGTTCTTATTACGGCAGGAATTGATATTTCTGTAGGATCTGTTGTTGCAATGACATGCATGCTTCTTGCATGGATGATGGAACATAAAGGCGTCAATGCAATTAGTGCACTCATCATTGTACTTATTGTGGGTACTGCTTTTGGATTTGTTCAAGGCTGGCTCATTTCATATCTTAATTTGCAACCCTTTATTATAACTTTGGCAGGTATGTTTTTTGCTCGAGGAATGACGGCGGTCATTAGCACAGAGATGATTAGTATTAAAAATGAGATGTTCTTAAGCTGGGCCAATGCAAAGTTTTACTTGCCCTTTGGAGGATATGAGAATAAGCGAGGGGATATTATTTTTCCATATATATATCCCAGTGTTGTTCTTGCAATTATGGTTTTAGTTGCTGCTTTTATTCTTCTAAAGTATACAAAGTTTGGACGTTCAATTTATGCGATTGGAGGAAACGAGCAGTCAGCTCTATTGATGGGATTAAACGTTCGGCGTACAAAATTACTCACTTATGTCATTAACGGTTTTTTAGCAGCCTTTGGAGGGTTTTTGTTTGCATTAAATACATGTGCCGGATTCGTCGAACAGGCCAAGGGATTCGAGATGGAAGCTATAGCATCCGCCGTTATCGGAGGAACACTTTTAACGGGTGGTGTTGGTAATGTTATAGGTAGTCTGTTTGGTGTGCTTATCAAAGGTACGATTGAATCGCTAATAAACTTTCAAGGGACCTTGTCATCTTGGTGGACCAAAATAACGATTGGTGCATTACTATCCTTTTTTATTATTTTACAAAGCATATTAGCTGCAAGAAAACAACGCAGAAGAGCGGTATAGTCTCTTGACGCTTTCCTAAGTTTATAGTAAGATGACTGAGAAATGTTATCAACAAAGTAGACAATGGAAGGTGACGACATGATTGGTATTTTTTCTCGCTTAAGTAATAAACAACAAGCAATACTTTATATGGTGTTTTCTGCCTTGGCTTTTTCCCTAATGGGTGTTTTTGTTAAATTGACAGGGGACATTCCAGTGGTACAAAAAACCCTCATACGTGCAGTGGTCATTGCAAATATTAGTTTTGTTTTGATTAAATTTCATCATATTCCAATTTTTCCAATTCATCAAATCAAGTTACTGACACTACGTTCATTGACAGGAACAATAGCCATTGTAATGAATTATTATGCCCTTGATCATTTGATTTTATCCGATGCAACAGTGCTATTTCGCTTGAATACAATTTTTGTGGTGATATTTAGTTGGATTTTCTTGCAAGAGCATATTTTAAAAAAACAATTTTTAATGATTATTATTGCTTTTATAGGTGTTATTTTTGTTGTTAAACCTGAATTGTCATTTGAATTCGTTCCGTATTTAGTAGCTATTTTAGGAGCAGCAGGGGCAGCGTTATCCTATACAATGTTAAGAAAATTAGGTGAAGGAACACATCCATCGGTTGTTGTGTTCTTCTTTGCTATGTTTACATTTGTTTCCCTTCTTCCCATTGTTATTGTCAGTTATGAACCTATGACAGATGCGCAATTGATGTATGCTATTTTAGCAGGAATCTCAGCTGTCGGAGGGCAATATGGTGTAACTTTGGCATATAAACATGCTCAGGCCAAAGATGTCTCCATATATAATTATTTTGGTGTCGTCTTTTCAGCTATATTTGGGTTGATTATATTTGGTTCCCAGCCGGATGCCTTTAGTGTGATTGGATACATCATTATTTTTATGTCCGCATGGCGAATGAAAAAAATAAATTAACAAAAATAAGACAATCATTAAGGAGAAATTATGGCCTATATAGTCTTTGTGATTTTTAATGTGTTAGTGCCTATATTTATACCTGTGCTGGCAGGTTTCTATTTCCATAAGCGATTTACACTGAATGTAGATACCTTAACCAAAATTCAATTTTATATTATGATACCGGCTTTTTTATTTATGAATATGTATACAATACAATTAGATGCAGGATTGTTTTTAAAAATTCTTATTGTTCTTGTACTGGCATTTGTTTTTCTGTTTCTAATCGGATCATTCCTAGCAAAAATTATTGGATACGACGCTAAGAAAAAAAGCGCATTTATAAATGCATCATGTTTTTATAATAGCGGTAATTTTTGTATACCCCTTATTGCCTTATTGTTTAATAATCCATTTGCCTCAGCAATCCAAATTATTATTATGTTTATGCAGAATATTTTGTTGAATATTTTTGGGATTTTTAATACAAGTATTGGTCACAAGAGTGGAAGAGAAGCTATTTTAGATATTTTTAAATTGCCGATGATGTATGCCATTTTTCTTGGATTTGGGTTTCAATTATTTAATATTCCGGTCTACCAACCAATACAAGACGGATTAACTATAACCGGTGAAGGATTGGTGCCGGTGGCCTTAATTACGCTTGGTGCACAACTGGCAGATACTCAATTGCGATTTCGATCCATGCGTGTCTATCTTGCCGGTGGCATACGATTGATTGTTGCACCCATGGTTACCGGTCTTTTGTTATGGCTACTTCAAATTGACGGTATTGCAGCTCAGGTTATATTCATCTGCAGCGGAGCGCCAACGGCAATCAACACGGTCTTATTAGCCATTGAATTTAAAAATGAACCAGAATATGCATCCCAAACGGTTTTCTTTTCAACGGCTTTTAGTGCATTAACAGTTCCCATCGTCATCTATTTTGCGCAATTACTCTTTTAAGATCTTTTTGGCCTTTTTATGGAAAGCGCCATTCCAAGTGCGGCAAAAGTGATTATAGCCATAACAGTAAATACAGCAACATAACTGCCGGTAAGGTCATAGGATAATCCAAAAGGAATTGTACCAAAAGCTGAGCCAAGAACGCCAAAGACAGTAGCGGCACCTCGAATACTCCCAAGGTATTTCCTCCCAAAGTATTTGACCCAAATAATGTTTAAGGTTAGATTTTGAATATTTGTTGCTAAGCCGTAAATAAGCATAAAAATAACAGCCATTGCTATGCTGCTGACAATAAGCATAAATAACATGTCAAGAGCTACAACAGTTAGAGTTATAGCAACAATATATTTTGAACGAAAACGATCAATAATTAATCCGGAGATTAAAGGCATAAAAAATCCGGGAAGTGATATGAGGCCGATTGCAAAAGCAGCGGCTTCTTCTTTGATTCCTTGTAAATCCATAATCGAGAAGAAGTGGAACATTATTCCTGTTGTAATCATGGGAATAATCATACTGATAATGCCGATAAACCAAAATTCTTTTGTGCGTAGGGTCTCTTTTAGGGTAAAAGATTCCCGATCGACTTTTTCCATTTCGTCGAGCAAATCTTGATGGGAACTTACCGGGGCGTTATCCGGAAGAAGATGAACGTCTTCTGGATTATTAATCGTAAAAAAATAGGATAGGGGTATAAAAATAAGGATAATTGCAATACTCCAAAATCGCCAAGTCATTTCCCAACCATATGTTTGAATAAAATAAATATTCATTGGTGGGACGACTACATTAGCTAGAATGATACCAAGTGTTGCTATACTAACGGCGAAAGCCCTCTTTTTATCGAACCATTGAGGTATTAATGCATTTGGAATAAGCATCATAGAGCCTTGACCTAAATATCTAAGTAAAAAAAAGCCGATAAACAGCATGGCTACATTGGCTATGAAACTGTTAAATAAGCAAGCAGCTGCTAAGGCAAACCCAAGAATAAAGGACATTTTTCGTTGACCTAAAAAATCGATATGTCGACCGACGAAAAAAAGTAAGGAACCCGACAATACAGTAGCAAGTGAATAAATAAATGAAATATATGTACGTGAATACCCAAAGTCTTCTATATAATAGTTAATAAATGTGGAAATAGAAAAACTTTGTCCCGGTGCTGAAAAAAACATACTTACACTCGATATGAAAACAATGACCCAGCCATAGTAAAAATAGGGCTTGGTTTTTTTTTCGATTTTATGTGATAACATAATTGCCTCCTTAATATGAACATCCCTAATACTTTACCGCTTTTTGTCTGAAAAATCAACTGTTTTGATAAAGTAAAGGGAATGGTCATCTGTGAATTTAGAACATTGTATACTTGCAGATAAAAACCGATAAAATCCAATAAATCCAAATAAATCTAAAGAAAATACGCGAAAAATGAATTTATCTATTGATTATCTTGCAAAAATTGTGTATTATTATACAAAAGGTTGTTAGTTTTAGGAGGATTGGCGAATAAGATGGAATATTTTAAAGGTAAATCACATGAAGAATTAGTAATGTATCAGAATGAGCTGAAACAAAAACTAGAGAAGTTTAAAGGAATGGGCTTAAATTTGAACATGGCTAGGGGCAAGCCATGTAAGGAACAGCTAGATTTGTCAAATGCAATGATTGATGAAGGCATTGATTTTAGCATTAATATTGATTATCGAAATTATGGACTATTAGATGGAATACCTGAAGCAAAAAAATTGTTTGCTGAAAGTATGAATGTTTTAGAAGAAGAACTTATTATCGGTGGAAATTCAAGCTTGAATTTAATGTATGATACATTAGTGAGAGCTATGTTATTTGGAACGGTCGATAGTATAAAACCATGGTCGCAATATGAAAAAATTAAGTTCATATGTCCGTCTCCTGGATATGATCGACATTTTGGCATATGTGAAGATCTAGGAATTGAGATGATTATGGTTCCGATGACAGAAGATGGCCCTGATATGGACCGAGTCGAAGAGCTTGTACAAAGCGATGAAACGATTAAAGGGATTTGGTGTATTCCCAAATACTCCAATCCAACAGGAATCACATATTCAGATGAAGTCGTTGGTCGACTGGCTTCTATGAAATGTGCAGCTAATGATTTTCGAATTATGTGGGATAATGCCTATAATATTCATCATCTAAATAATAATGGTGACGAATTAAAAGATTTATTGATTGAGTGTAAAAAAACAAATAATGCGAATCGTGTTTATATGTATAGTTCTACGTCGAAAGTAACTTTTCCGGGGTCAGGAATTGCAGTAATGGCTATGAGTAAGGAAAACGCAGATGATGTTCGTAAGCATATGGGATATCAAACAATTGGTTCGAACAAAATCAATCAGCTGATGCATGTTCGTTTTTTGCCGACAGCAGACGCAATTGAAGCGCATATGATGAAGCATGCGGAAATATTAGAACCTAAATTTGACAAAGTTCTTGAAGTATTAGAACGTGAAATAGGTGGATTAAATATTGCGAAGTGGAATAACCCAAATGGCGGATATTTCATTAATCTTGATGTGATGGAAGGCTGTGCAAAAGACGTTGTGGCCTGCTGTTTAAGTCATGGCGTTACATTGACGCCTGCAGGAGCTACATTTCCATATGGAAATGACCCTAAGGACACAAATATTCGCATTGCACCTACCTTTCCGCCGTTAGAAGAACTTGAACTTGCCATTGAAGTCCTTGCAACATGTATTCAATATGTAGCTGTTCATAAAATATTATCATAGTAAAAAACCTGTGTCTAATCGCACAGGTTTTTTAAAAAGAAAATACTTTGATAATCAAAACAATTGACAAGTGCTTGATTTTTAGTTAGAATTTAAAAAGAATAATGATAAAGAGGAGACGTGAATTATGATAATAACACCAAAAGTCAGAGGTTTTGTTTGCACAACAGCGCACCCCATTGGTTGTAAAAAAAATGTTGAAGAGCAAGCAAATTATGTTCTTGAAAACGGAAAAATAGATGGTCCTAAAAATGTTCTAATTATTGGCGCTTCGACCGGTTATGGATTAGCATCACGAATTGTTTCAGCACAAGGGTGTGGAGCAAATACCTTAGGTGTATTCTATGAAAAAGAAGCCAAAGGAAAACGTACCGCTTCCCCGGGATGGTATAATTCAGCTTTTTTTGAAGAGTTAGCACAAGAAAACGGATTATATGCCAAAAGTATCAATGGAGATGCTTTTTCTAATGAAATTAAAGACGAAGTTATTCAAACCATAAAAAAAGATCTAGGTAAGGTTGATTTAGTGATTTATTCATTGGCGGCGCCAAGACGCATTGATCCTGAAACCGGCGAAAAATATATGTCTGTACTTAAACCAATCGGAGAACCCTATACAAATAAATCGATTGATATTCATAATAAAACCATTAGTATGGCAACAATCGAACCTGCAAGTGACGAAGAAATTGCAAACACAAGCAAGGTTATGGGTGGAGAAGACTGGAAGCTATGGATAGAAGCCTTAATCAAGAATGATGTGCTTGAAAAAAATGCAAAAACAATTTCATATTCATATATTGGTCCTGAAGTAACACGACCTATTTATCGAGAAGGTACAATTGGTCGAGCAAAACAACACTTAGAGTCGACGGCAATCGAGTTAAATCAACTATTGAAACCTGTTGACGGAGAAGCTTGTGTTGTTATCGCCAAAGCGCTCGTTACCCAAGCAAGTGCAGCGATTCCGATTGTTCCCTTATATATGGCGGCCTTATACAAAGTTATGAAAAAGAAGGGAACACATGAAGGATGTATTGAACAAATCTATCGCTTGTTCTCAACCAAACTTTATAATGATCAAGCGGAGAATATATACGATGAAAAGAAACGTATTCGAATCGATGAGTATGAGATGGATGAAAACACACAAAAGGATACATTTGAACTCTTCGAGCAAGTAGATTCAGACAATATGCAAGAAATAATTGACATTGAAAGCTATCAAGAAGAGTTTTATAAGCTGTTTGGTTTTTCAAGAGATGATATAGATTATGAACAAGATGTCGATACAGAGTTTAAAATTCCTAGTATTCATGAATAATTTGCATATTTGTATTGAATAAGTCGATAAAATATGATATCCTTAATGATAATTATTATCATTAAGGAGTGATTTGATGCTTAAGACATCTAAAAATTATAAAGTTTATGAAATAGTGCTATTAGATATAATCAAAGAGGCGAAAAATACATATACATATATTTTCACCAAACCGGATGGTTTGAATTGGGATGAAGGCGCCCATACTCATCTTGCTCTAAACCATTTTGATGAAGAAATGGGGTGGTGGGAAAAGAAAAATGTGCGCCACTTCTCCATTTGTTCCTTGGCGGACGAAGAGACCTTGCGAATGACCACTCGATTACCGGACTTGTGTACGGATTTTAAGCAAGAATTAAAAACGTCTAAAAAAGGCGACTTATTCTATCTTTTTAAGGTTGGAAGCCGTCTGACATTACGTCGAGAAGAACGGCCGATTATATTCTTATCTGCCGGTGTCGGTATTGCAACGATACGGCCATTGGTTAGAAAGTTTATTCATCACACAGAGGGAATTGAAAAAGTCATTAGTCTAAATGTTGATTCAAGTAAAGAGTATTTGTTTTTCAGTGAGATGAAAGAATATATGAAACAAGAAAGCTGTTTTAAACAAACATATGTCGAATCAAGAGAAGGCTTTTATAAAGAATTGGATCAACTTCTTGAAGAAGATAAAACATTAGACCAAGGTGTGTTTTATATTGTTGGTGGTGATGAATTTATTATACAAGTCCATCGTGTATTGTCTGAAAAGGGAATTCTAATTCAGCAAATGGTTTTTGATAAAAAAGAAGAATTTTATTTGGAAAATTTCAGCTAAATCTATTGACAATACCCCGCAAGGGGTATATGATATAGTTAGTTGTCTGACAACAGACTGCGGACAACAGAAGTTTTATTCCCCTAAAAAATTCAGGGGTTCGTGATTTGTAATAGCTCAGCAATAAGCGGCCCTTGAAGCTCTCTAAAAATGAATTGGAGGTATTATAATGAAAAAATATGATACATTAAACGCGATTATCGAAAGTGGTGTAGTCGCAGTTGTACGTGCAGAATCAAAAGAACAAGGATTAAATATTATTGAAGCTGTAAAAAAAGGTGGAATTAAAGCCTTAGAGATTACCTTAACAGTTCCGGGAGCTGTTGATATTATTAAAGATTTAGTTGAAGAATATAAAGATGAAGATGTAATTATCGGAGCTGGAACAGTTTTAGATCCTGAATCCGCTCGTGCGTGTATATTAGCAGGTGCAAAATATATCGTTAGCCCATACTTTGATTTAGAAACAGTCAAAATGTGTAATCGCTATGCTGTACCGATTATGCCGGGAGTAATGACACCAAAAGAAGTGGTAGCAGCCCTTGAAGCCGGTGTAGATATTTGTAAAGTTTTTCCGGGTAATGCATTTGGACCTTCAATTATCGGAGCGTTCAGAGGTCCGATTCCTCAAGGAAATTATATGCCAACAGGCGGTGTTGATCTTGATAATGCAAAAGATTGGATTCAACAAGGTGCGGTAGCAATTGGTGTTGGTAGCGTTCTCACAAAAGGCGCAAAAACAGGCGATTATGAAGCCGTAACTGAAACTGCAAAGAAATTCGTTCAAGCTGTTAAAGAAGCAAGAAAAGAATTATAATATTGGAGGGTTTTTTAAAATGAAAAAAATTGTTACTTTAGGCGAAATTATGTTAAGATTATCTCCGCCAGATAAGCAACGCTTTGTACAAGCGCAAAGCTTTGATGTTATATATGGTGGTGGTGAAGCAAACGTTGCGGTTTCATTAGCTAACTATGGAATGGATGCACGCTTTGTATCAAAGTTACCTAACAATCCGATTGGACAAAGTGCTATTAATCATTTGAGAAATTATGGTGTTAATACAGATTATATTGTTCGTGGTGGTGAACGTGTAGGTATTTATTATCTTGAGCACGGTGCATCCATGCGTGCATCTCAAGTTGTGTATGACCGTGCAAATTCATCAATTGCAGAAGCAACAGCTGCTGATTTTGATTTCGATGCTATTTTTGAAGGTGTTGATTGGTTCCATTTTTCCGGAATTACACCGGCGCTGGGTAAAGAAGCTGCAATTTTAACAGAGGAAGCATTAAAAGCTGCAAAGCGTAATAATGTTATGGTTTCTGTTGACTTAAACTATCGTAAGAAACTCTGGTCACCGGAAGAAGCAAAAGCATGCATGACAAACTTAATGCAATATGTTGATGTATGTATCGGTAACGAAGAAGATGCAGAAAAAGTTTTAGGTTTTAAGCCGGGTACTACTGATGTAACATCAGGTGAGTTAGAATTAGATGGTTATAAGAGCATCTTCAAGCAAATGAAGGATCAATTTGGATTTAAGTACGTTGTAACAACACTTAGAGAGAGTCATTCAGCATCTGATAACGGTTGGTCAGCATTGATTTATGATGGGAATGAATTCTACGAATCTAAGCATTACGATATTCGAATTATTGACCGTGTTGGTGGTGGAGATTCTTTTGCAGGGGGATTGATTTATGGTCTCTTATCTAGTGATGACTTTAAATATGCATTAGAATTTGCGGTAGGCGCATCTGCTTTAAAGCACACAATTTTTGGTGATGCAAACTTAGTAACTGTTGATGAGGTAAAAACACTTATTGAAGGTGATGCATCCGGTCGTGTTCAAAGATAAATATTCGATTTGACATCAATAGAAAATACATAGTATAATATCAGGCAGGCTTAATAACTGATATTGGGTCATAAGTCCCAATATCAGTTTTTTAATCGCCGTTTTGCATGATAGAGGAGGACAAGATGGGAATCTATGATAAAGGTATTCTATCTGAAAAAGTTGCTGATGATATTCGTCAAATGATTATGGAAAAGAACCTTTCGCCAGGTGATAAATTACCGAATGAGATTGAGATGTCAGAGTTGATCAATGTCAGTCGGTCAACCGTTCGTGAAGCCATAAAAATATTAGTTTCAACGAATGTGCTTGAAGTTAAACGTGGTCGCGGAACCTTTGTAACCAGTAATCCGGGCGTGTCAAATGATCCGCTGGGCTTATATTTTATGGAAGAAGATAATTTGCTATTGCATTTTTTTGAAATGCGTTTAATTTTAGAACCACAGATGATTCGACTTGCAGCAATTCGAGGAACGGATGAAGACCTTCATCGCATTGAAAAGGCCTATGAAGAAGTCTGTGAAAAAATCAAAATAGGTAAAAATCATACAGGCGCCGATATTCGCTTTCATAATTCGATTGCAGAAGCAACGCATAACCCCATAATGAATCGAATTATTCCTATTATTAATAATGGGATCAAAGGGGGATATGCAAAAACGAAAGATAATCCTGAGATGAGTGAAGTTGTCCTTGCGGATCATAAAAAGATTATGGAGGCTTTGCTTGAGCGAGATCCGGATAAAGCTTATCAAGCAATGGAACATCATATTCATTATGGTATGGAACGGTGTAAGCTCCATTACTCATTATAATTTTAAGGCCAACCATCTGTTGACAAATAGGTGGTTTTTTTGTATTATAATATTATCAGCACTCTTGTCAAGAGAGTGCTAACGGAAAGGAGAATGCGCTATGAATACTGAAAAAATGACGCAAAAAACATTGGAAAGCATCGAGACGGCACAAAAAATGGCAATAAAATTAAATCATTCACAGATAGATACATTACATTTACATTATGGATTACTCGAAGATTCAAAAGGGTTAATCGCCAATGTCTTAAATTACATGAATATTCCGGTCGATTCTTATCGTGAACAAGTGTTGAAAACACTTTATAAAGAACCCCAAGTTCAAACCGATCAAAGAGACTTATATGCATCACGGGAGCTGAATAAGATACTTATTGAAGCTGAAGATATAGCAAAGAACTTAAAAGATGATTATATAAGTGTCGAACATATATATTTGGCAATAATTGACCTTGCAAAAGGTGTGAATCGAAAAATTATTACTGAGATGGGGGTTACCAAAGATATTTTTTTAAATGGCTTAAAAAAAATAAGAGAAAACAAACGTGTCACATCACAAAATCCGGAAAATGAATATAATGCTCTTGAGAAGTTTGGCCGTAATTTAGTGGATATGGCAAGAGAAGGAAAGCTTGATCCTGTCATAGGACGCGATGAAGAAATTCGAAGGGCAATTCGAATCCTATCTCGTCGAACGAAAAATAATCCTGTACTTATTGGAGAACCGGGAGTAGGCAAAACAGCGGTTGTTGAAGGATTGGCTCAACGTGTTCTTGCTGGAGATGTTCCGGAAGGATTAAAGGATAAGATGATTTATGCACTTGATATGGGAGCGCTTATCGCCGGTGCTAAATACCGGGGTGAATTTGAGGAACGCTTGAAAAGTGTGCTTACAGCGATTCAAGAATCCCAAGGGAAAATCATACTTTTTATTGATGAACTTCATACAATCGTCGGAGCAGGTAAAACGGAAGGTTCTATGGATGCAGGTAATTTGTTGAAACCAATGTTAGCACGTGGTGAATTACGATTAATCGGTGCGACAACCTTGGATGAATACCGTAAGTATATTGAAAAAGATGCTGCATTAGAACGTCGCTTCCAACCCATAATTGTTAATGAGCCTTCTGTTGAAGCAACAATAGCTATTCTTCGGGGACTTAAAGAACGTTTTGAAATCCATCATGGAGTACGTATCACGGATGGGGCAATCATTGCTTGTGCCAAATTATCCCATCGTTATATTTCGGATCGATTTTTGCCGGACAAAGCCATTGATTTAATGGATGAGGCCTTGGCAATGCTTCGAACAGATATCGACTCTATGCCTCAAGAGGTGGATACGCTATCACGATCCATTATGCAAAAAGAAATTGAAAAAGAGGCTATGTCCAAGGAAACAGATCAAGATTCAGCCCTTAGACGTCAAGAACTTGAGCGTGAAATTTCCGAACTTAAAGAAGAATTTCATATTCTTAAATCAAAATGGGAAGTAGAAAAGGCCGCAATCACTAAGGAAAAAGAAGTTAAAGAACAGATTGAAGAGGTTAAACATCAGATTGAAGAGGCTGAACGTAACTATAATCTTGAAGAATTAGCTCAACTTCGTTATGGAAGGCTGGCAGAACTGAATAAACAGCTTGAAGAAATAGAAGATACACATAAAGAGCCTCAAGAAGGGGCATTATTAAAAGAAGAAGTAACAGAATTTGAAATTTCTCAAATTATATCAAAATGGACAGGTATACCTATCACAAAATTGGCAGAAACAGAGAAAACGAAGCTGCTTAATTTGGAAAAAATTCTTCATGAGCGTGTTATTGGTCAAGACCAAGCAGTTACGGCAGTCAGTGATGCGGTTATTCGAGCGCGTGCCGGACTCAAAGATCCGTCAAAACCTATTGGATCCTTTATTTTCTTGGGGCCCACAGGTGTCGGAAAAACTGAACTCGCAAAAACACTTGCTCATGCCATGTTTGATGATGAAGACAACATGGTGCGTATTGATATGAGCGAATATATGGAACGTCATGCGGTTTCACGACTTATTGGCGCCCCGCCGGGATATGTTGGATATGAGCAAGGAGGACAATTAACAGAAGCAGTTCGAAGAAAACCCTATAGTGTTATTTTGTTTGATGAAATTGAAAAAGCCCATCCGGAAGTGTTTAATGTCTTGTTGCAATTGCTTGATGATGGGCGATTAACAGATAATCAAGGACATCTTGTTGATTTTAAAAACACCCTTGTCATTATGACGTCAAATATTGGCAGCAATATATTACTCGATTATATGAATCAATCAATAAATGACAGTGAAATACCTTCAGAGATTAAAGACCAGATTATGAACCTTATGCATCAAACCTTTAAACCGGAGTTATTAAATCGGATTGATGAGATTGTTCTTTTTACACCATTGACAATGGAAGCAATTAAGGGTATTGTAGATTTGACACTTGATCAATTAAGACGCCGTCTTGCAGATCGGCATATGACCCTTGACGTCACAGAACATGCTTTGGAAAAAATGGCTCATGACAGTTATAATCCTGTGTTTGGAGCTAGGCCGGTCAAACGTTTTGTTCAGTCTGTCATTGAAACACAATTAGGAAAAGCACTTATTGCAGATCAATTTAAAGATGGAGATGGTATTGTTATTGATTATTCAGAAGATAACTATCAATTTTCGGTAAAGGAGTAATGAATGATTACAATTTATTGTTATCCCAAATGTAGTACATGTAAAAAAACCTTAAAATGGTTAGATGAGCATAAGATAGAATATGTTGAAAAAGACATTAACCGAGAAACTCCGAATCAAGAGATGCTTATAGATATAATAAAGCGAAGTAATATGCCCCTAAGACGTTTTTTCAACACCTCGGGCATGATTTATCGTGAAAGATGTTTAAAGGACGTCGTTGACTCTCTGTCGATTGAGGAGGCCGCTAATATGTTATCCCAAGAAGGTATGTTAATAAAAAGGCCTTTGATTGTTCAAGATGATACTATTATTTTAGGCTATAATGAAAAAGAGTTAATAAAATTATAATATTCTTTATCTAGAGATATGTTATAATATACATACTAAATGAACAAGAGGTGATAAAATGGGACGAAATAGTTTTGGAAAGTTAGTTTTTTTGGGCTCAGTAATCGGGACAGCAACATGGGTCTACAGGAAATATGATGCAGTTCGTACAATGTATAACAAAGTTTATATGTTTAAAGGTGAACAATTAGTCTATGACCATTTCGATGGTAATGCAATGGCAGCGATGTTTTCAGGTATTGAGATTAATCTAAAAGATGCTGCTTTTGAAGAAGATGAAGTTTACTTAGATATTTATGCTTTATGCAGTGGGATTAAACTCATCGTACCCTCACATGTAGAAGTTATTTGTGATGGAACCGTAAAGGCTAGTGGTGTTCAAATTAATCAAGATGAATTTGTGGAAAAGACAGTACAATTATACTTGAATTATGATTTAACAGCATCAGGCTTAATGGTTACGGATGCGCAGCCGGCTCCTAATCAAGATGATTTGTCAGAGGTCGAGGATTTCATCGATGAAGTTATCGAAGAAACGTTAGAAGAAACAATAGAAGATATACAACCTAGCACATAAAATAGACAAGTAGGTATAATCATGAAGTTTTTAGATCGTTTACAGCGTAAGTTCGGAAAGTTTGCAATTCCGAACTTAATGCTATATATTGTTTTTGCGAATGCTGCGGTATTTATATTAGAGTTATTAGATTCAACACCCTTGAGTCATCTATTAATGCTGATTCCAGACCGTGTATTTGCAGGTGAAGTATGGCGTCTTATCACGTTTATTATGATTCCGCCAACCAATAGTGTAATCTTTATTATTTTCGTTTTGTATTTTTATTATTTAATCGGAAATACCTTAGAACAGACGTGGGGAAGCTTTAAGTTTAATGTGTATTATTTTACCGGGGTAGTCATGCTTATTGCCACAAGTTTACTTTTTGGTATTACAGCAAGTTCAACCTATTTGAATATGACCTTGTTTTTTGCGTTTGCCCGTTTGCATCCGGAATTTCAAGTGCGTATATACTTTATTTTACCGGTTAAGATCAAGTATTTGGCTTATTTTAGTGCCGGATTATTAGTTTTCCAATTTATTATCGGTGGAGTATCAACGAAAATCAGTGTTCTAGCAGGTGTTACAAATTTCTTTTTGTTTTTTGGGAAAGAGATTGTGATGAACCGAAAGACACGTATCAAGAGTCAAGTAAGAAAACAACAGTATGATAAAGGTGTGACACGAAAAAATGAGCATGCACATCAATGCACCGTTTGCGGAATCACAGAAATCCAAAATCCAACAATGGAGTTTAGATATTGTTCAAAATGTGATGGACATCATGAATATTGTATGGAACATCTGAATGATCATGAACATATAAAAGAGACCACACACTAATCAATAAGTGGTAATGATAAGGTATAGAAGATGTCGTTTGTGTCTACAAGGGACATCTTTTGTTGTATGCTGTGAATAATAATTGAATCTCTTAAATCTTTAGGGTGTAAAGGGTGATGACCGGCATAGGTCAATAAACGCTGAGACTCTTCTAGAGTTGAATGGAGAGATAGAATGATGGATAAGACCTTTTCACGTGAAGGATGCTTTTGCCCGGAAAAAATCTCATAGGCATACTGCCGTGATATTCCTGAGAGATAGATTAATTTACTTTTGGTCAGGTTGTACTTGTTTAAAAGGAAAATTAAATAATCAGCGAGTGATGGTCGGTAGAGTTGTTCGGAGTTATTTTCAATGAATGTGTAAATATTTCTGGTTTCTTTTATTTCTTCAAATAATACTTCGGTATCCTTATCTGTAAGAATTGTTTTTTTTGGATTAGACATAATATATTCCCCTTTTTGAATATTTATTAAAAATAGTATATCATAATAAGAGACAAAGACAAAGAAAGGATAGAGAAAATTGCTAAAAAATCGATTATCAAATTTATTAACACCTATTGTTGATCCTGAAAGTGGGGTTGGAGTTATTATCATCTTTATTATAATGACAGTCGTTGCATTATTGTTAGCGATACTTGTTGACCGTATTGCGATTGCTGTCGTTAATCGAATCGTGAAAAAAATAGTGTTTAAAACGCCAACCCAAAAAGATGAAATGATCTTTGAGCGAAAAGTTTTTCACTGGGTTGCTCATTATATTCCAATTATCATCTTGTATTTGTTTAGTTTCTCCTATGAGGATTTAGGAAAAATCATACGTCACATTCTTGTGTTTATTGGCATTAGTATAACCGTTATTGCACTATATAAACTCCTTGATGCAGTAAATGACATATATAATCTAAAACCATATGCTAGAGATATGCCGATTAAAGGTCTTCTCCAAGTTATCAAGATTATTGTTTTAGTGTTTGCTTTGGTTATTGGATTGGTGAACTTTAGTAGTAGCGGTTCAGCTTTAGCGCTATTGTCAAGTATTGGTGGTATGTCAGCCGTACTTATATTGGTTTTTAGAGATAGTATATTAGGCTTAGTTGCCGGCATACAATTATCAACCAATAATTTGTTAAGTATCGGAGATTGGATTGAAATGCCGCAGTTTAGAGCCAATGGGGAAGTTATTGATGTCTCCCTTACAAAAGTCTCCGTAGCCAACTGGGATAAAACCATTACCCATATACCTGCATACAAGTTTATAGAAGAAGCCTTTATTAACTGGGAAGGGATGAGCAAATCAGGCGCGCGACGAATTTCGCGTCAAATTGTTCTTGATGGAGGGTGTGTTGGTTTCCTAGAAGCTGACCAAATAGAAAGCCTAAAAAAAGTCAGATTGTTAAGGACCTATTTAGAAGAAAAAGAGAAGGAGGTTGTCGAACACAACACAATCGTTCAAGATACACATCCTTTAAATCAAAGAGGCCTAACAAATATCGGAACACTTCGTATATATATTCGCGAGTACTTAAAGACACATCCTTCAATTAGTAAAGATTTTATAGTTATGGTAAGACAATTAGAATCGACAGGACAAGGGATACCTTTGCAAATTTATTGTTTCTGTAACGATATACGTTGGAATAATTATGAAGAAATACAAGCGAATATTTTCGAACATATTTTTTCTGTGCTTCCATATTTTGGCTTATCCCTATTTCAAGTGCCTACCGGACAAGATTTTGCTAAGATTCAAAAATAAACGCTTGTAACGTGGTGAAGTATATGATAAAATGTTAACAGTGTACGCGCGAGATATACGAATGTTTCCCACAGGAAAACTCTGTGCATTAATGGCGTAAACAAATAAATTCTGACAAATAGGAGTGATAATAATGGAACGTGTGTATAATTTTTCAGCTGGACCATCAACGTTGCCTGAGGAAGTATTAAAAACTGCAGCGAGCGAATTAGTGAATTATCAAGACGCAGGAATGAGTGTCATGGAGATGAGTCACCGATCGTCAGCGTATAGTAAGATTATTGAAGAAGCTAAACAAGACTTTATTGATTTATTATCAATACCTGATAATTATGAAGTCTTATTTTTACAAGGTGGGGCATCACTTCAATTTGCAATGATTCCTTTGAATATTGGAACAAAAAACAAAAAAGCTCAATTTATTAATACAGGCGCCTGGTCAAAAAAAGCAATTTCAGAAGCCAAAAAATTTATCGATGTTGAAGTGCTAGCTTCATCAGAAGATGATACATTTTCATATATACCTGACTTGAGTAAAATCGATATCGATCCAAATTCAGATTACTTTTACATCACATCGAATAATACAATTTACGGTACGGAATTCACAAGCTTACCGGACACAAAAGGTGTACCGGTAGTTGCAGACATGTCGTCAAATATTTTGTCAAAACCGATTAATGTTTCAGATTATGGAATAATATTTGCCGGTGCGCAAAAGAATATGGGACCGGCGGGAATGACCGTTGTTATTATACGTAAGGACCTTATTGCAGAAGTTTCAGAGACGGTGCCGACAATGTTGAAATACTCAACACATGCTGAAAATGACTCCATGTTTAATACACCACCGACCTATAGTATTTATGTTGCTGGCTTAGTATTTAAATGGTTAAAAGAAAATGGCGGATTAGAAGCAATCGAAAAAGTAAATACGGAAAAAGCTGATTTGTTGTATGACTATCTTGATTCCACAGAATTTTATGTGGCACCGGTCGATAAAGCGAGTCGTTCAAAAATGAATGTAACCTTTATATGCAAAGATGATGCATTAAATGCAGACTTTATCAAAGAAGCTTTAGCCCAAGGCATGGTTAATCTTAAAGGACATCGTAGTGTCGGTGGTATGCGGGCGAGTATATACAATGCGATGCCGGTAGAAGGTGTACAAAAGTTAGTCGATTTTATGAAAGCATTTGAAGCAAAACATTTATAATTGATACAAAAATAGATTGAACACATTGGAGGATAAAATGTTTACAGTTAAAACCTTAAATAAAATTGATGAACAAGGGTTAAATTTATTATCAGATCAATATACTGTCATTGATGAAAAGACAGATGGAGATTATGACGGTATTGTTTTACGAAGTTTTAAACTTCATGATTATCCTATGTCAGAACAAGTTGCCGCCATCGCAAGAGCCGGAGCAGGTGTAAACAATGTACCTATTGATGCATGTTCTGAACAAGGTATTGTTGTCTTTAATACACCAGGAGCTAATGCCAATGCAGTGAAAGAGTTAGCTCTAGCGGGTTTGCTGATGTCATCTAGAGATGTACCGGGGGCTATTGATTGGGCCAAAACCCTAAAAGGTCAATCCGATGTAGCAAAAAAAGTTGAATCAGGCAAAAGTAATTTTGCGGGTCCTGAGATTATGGGTAAGACATTAGGGATTATTGGACTTGGAGCAATTGGTGCATTGGTTGCAAATGCTGCAATTTCATTAGGAATGGATGTCTACGGTTATGATCCCTTTATCTCAGTGGATGCAGCGTGGGGCTTAAAGCGTGTTGTCAATAAAGCAAGCAGCCTTGATGAACTATTAGAAAAATCAGATTATATTAGTGTTCATGTACCTCTTATGGGAGAAACAAAGGGGATGGTTAACACCGATTTAATGTCTAAAATGAAAGACGGTGTACGTATCCTTAACTTTTCTAGAGGTGAATTAGTTGATGATGATGCCATTGAAACTGCTTTAAAATCCGGAAAAGTAAGTCGATATGTTACGGATTTCCCGAATGAACGAACCATTGATATGGAAGGTGTTATTGCCATACCGCATTTAGGGGCATCAACACCGGAGTCTGAGACGAACTGTGCTAAGATGGCAGTTGCACAACTACAAGACTATTTAGATAATGGAAATATCTGTAATTCAGTTAATTATCCAAGCGTCGACTTAGGTATTTGTGGTTCGGCTGCAAGAGTGAGTGTACTACACAAGAATGTACCCAATATGGTCGGTCAAATTACATCAGTCCTAGCAAAGGCAAATTTGAACATTACAGATATGCTTAATAAAAGTAAAAATGGAAATGCATATACCATGTTAGATTTAGAGGCAGCAGTAACGGCGGACGTCTTGTCTGAGCTTAAAGCAATTGATGGTGTGTTAAAAGTACGTGTCATCAAATAGGAGGACAAAATGGCTACAATTAAACCTTTTAAGGCATTGCGACCGGCAAAAAAATTAGCTCAACAGATTGCTGCATTACCTTATGATGTCTATAATCGTCAAGAAGCCAAGGATATTGTGACAAAAAATCCATTGTCTTTTCTTCAAATCGACCGTGGTGAGACATTACTTGGTAATCAAATTGGTCTATACGATGATCAAGTTTATGAAATGGCAAAGGCGCGCTTTAATCAAATGATTGATGAAAAGCAATTCATTCAAGACGAAACCGAAGCTTTGTATATCTATGAATTAGAACGATTAGGAAAAATTCAACGTGGTATTGTTGGATGTGTATTGGCTAAAGAGTATATATCCGGTACTATTAAAAAACATGAAAATACACGTGAAGTTAAGGAAGATGATCGTATACGACATATTGATGCACTAAAAGCACATACTGGACCGATTTTTTTGACCTACAAGAACACAAAAAATATGCAAGAAGTTTTTGAAGAGGTGCTTGCTAGGGCTAAGGTGATTTTTGAATTTACCGGTGATGATGAGGTTCGACACAAAGGCTATGTTATTAAAAATATAAAGGATATAGAAAAGATACAAGAAAAAGTTCAAAAAATGAACGGTTTATATATTGCCGATGGACATCATCGTGCAGCTTCTGCTGCAAAGATAGCTCAGAAGTATCATTTTGAAGGTGAATCCGCTGAATTTTTAGCAGTGGCTTTTCCGGATTCTGAATTAGAGATTTTAGATTATAATCGTGTAGTTAAGGATTTGAACAACTTATCTAAAGAAGAATTCTTTGAGCGATTAGAAACAAACTTTACCATTCTTTCAAAGTCGAAGGAGCCTTTTGCGCCTAAAGATAAAGGGACCTTTGGTATGTATTTTGACCATACATGGTATGGTTTGGTTTTTAATGGTGTTGAAAGTCTCGGAGATGATCCGGTAAGACGTTTAGATGTTGCCATATTACAAGAGTTTCTATTGCAACCAATTTTAGGAATAGAAGATCCAAGAACGAGTGAACGGATTGATTTTGTAGGAGGCATTCGCGGTCTTGGTGAACTTGAAAAACGTGTTCATGAGGATATGGCTATTGCTTTCGCGATGAAAGCAACATCAATTCAGGAATTGATTGATGTATCCGATGCGAATCGATTAATGCCACCCAAATCTACATGGTTTGAACCCAAGCTCAGAAGTGGTTTGTTTATACATCAAATTGACAAATAAACAAAATCTCAGGTCATAAAACCTGAGATTTTGTTTTGGTTAAGATACTGAAAAATAATAGGATTTTAATAGATAGACCTTAAGAGTATGATATAATGAACAAAGCATAAAAAGCATATAAATAAAGGAGGAAAAAAGAATGAGTCAACAATTTTACAATAAAGATGATGACAATGTTGTCGATATTGATATGAAAGCAATGCGTAAGAAAATTTTTACATTTGGACCGATTATTATTATTGTACTTATAATCGCATTCGTTTTGTTAAATAGTATATATATGCTAGAAAACAGAGAGAATGCAGTTGTATTACGATTTGGTCGAGTCAATGAAGTGGTAACCGATCCAGGATTACATTTTAAAGTACCGCTAATAGATCAAGTGGCGAAGGTGGATGTCCGTTCCATTTCTAATATGGAGTACGGATTTAGAACTGAAACACCTGGTACAGAAACACAGGTGGCCGGATATTCTGAACACGAGGCAGAGGCACGTATTATTGTAGATGGAGCCAATAATAATGCTTCTATTGCCTTAATTGAGTTAATTATTCAGTATCGTGTAAGTAACCCGGTGGATTATTTATTTAAGGTGGATGATCCGGAAGGGACATTACGGCTTGCTCTTGAAGATGTTATTCGTTCAAGTGTTCAGTCATTCACTTTAGATGAAGCAAAAACACAAAAAGAACTCATCGATGCATCTGTGCTTCCTAAATTACAGCAAAAAATGATTGAGTATGAGTCTGGACTTGAAATTATTCTTGTAGGTACTCAAAATGTTCAGTTTTTAGAAAATGTAGAAGCGGCATATCAACAAAAGGAAAATGCGAATCAGTATAAAAACGGTAAACGTGAGGATGCGGAAAAATATAATAATACGGTTATTCCACAAGCGCAAGCAGAAGCAACGAAGCTTGTCGAAGATGCATATGCCTATCGGGCAGAAGTTGTTGCAGGTGCCAATGCAGGAGTGGCTGAATTTAATGCCTTGTATCGGGAGTATATAAATAATCCGGACATATTAAAAGAACGTTATTATATTGATTCGATGACGGCTTTTTTAAGTAATAATAAAATTGTTGTTGATGGCACGGCTGAGGGCGAAATCTATAAATTTTACAACTTTGATGATGCCGCAATTAAACAGTCGGTGACCAATTAGAAAGGAGGAAAAATATGAAACGTATAGCAGGAATTGTTTTCGCTGTAGTTATTGTTCTAGGGCTATTTGCCTTGGTCAATTCATTATATATTGTGCGTGAAGATGAAGTAGCCATTGTTAAGACATTTGGAAAAATTAATAATGTCATTATTGCTTTTGATGATGCAGAGGATGTTAATAATAACTTGAAACGTAATAACTATCCAAATATTCGTGTCATTACGGAAAAAGGATTACATTTTAAACGACCTTTTATTGATACTGTGGAACGTTATTCAGCAAAATATTTAACTTATACGTCCAATACAGAGTTAATAAACACCAATGATGAACGACGTATTGAGATTGAAATGTATGCCCAATATCGGGTTCTTGATCCGGTTGTATTTGGATTAGCGGTGGGAAATAAAGTCGAAGCGAATAAGCGTATGGACGAATATGTTTATAAAACAGTTATTAATTCAGCCAATACACTGAAGTTTGATGAATTCTTTTATCAAAATACATTATCCGAATTATTGGATTCGAAAAAAGATGCATTAAATGAACAATTGGTGGCAGAGTATGGGCTGTTTGTAACGGACATTGGTATTAATCGGAAGAATTTCCCACAATCTAATGTGTCCAATATTGAAGAAAAGATGGCAAAAGAAATTGAAAAAGAATCGGAAAAATTGATTGCTGAAGGTGATAGTGAATATATTAAAGCCCAATCAATAACCGATCGTCAACGTGCTGAGATTGTAAGTAAAGCAGTTGAAAATGCTGCCATAATAAAAGCAGATGCGGATGCAGAATCTATTCGTATTTATCAAGAATCTTTACAAAAAGATTTAGAATTTTTCCAATTTATTAAACGTATGGAGATATACGAGAACATTCAAGGCAGCACAATTTTCTTGGACAATGACAATGCCATTTTTAATTTTATTGGTGGATATCCAGCTGGAATGCAGCCGGTGGTATCAGATGTTGAAGAATTAGAAACAATTGAATAAGTAGGAATTTCCTATAGCAGCAAATAAAAAGATGCTTTTAATAATTATTAAAAGCATCTTTTTTAGTTCTTCATTGCTATTTTATAAAATTAGGGATAAAATATATATTAGATAATTATTTAACTTGATTTGACCTAAGGAGGGGCATTATGAAATCATACATAAATTCAGAAGAATTATATAGTATAACTGAATCAACCCATCAAAATCCGCATCATTTTCTAGGAATGCATGAATTACCGGACCACAGTATATATATCAATGCTTATCAACCATATACAAAAAAAATTGAAGTGATTGAGTTAGATACAAATGACATATATCCGATGGTTTCTGTTGAAAATACGGGGGTATTTACATTAGAACTTAAGAAAAAAATTAATTACAAATTTAAATACACCAATTTTGAAGGTGTCAGTTGGGAAAATTATGATCCATATTCATTTGAACCAACGATTTCAGAGCTTGACATGTATTTATTCGGTCAAGGAACTCACTATGAGATATATAATAAACTCGGCGCCCATAAAGTTACGGTCGATGGAATAGAAGGTGTTTCATTTGCGGTTTGGGCACCCAATGCTTCCAGGGTGAGTGTAATTGGTCATTTTTGTGGCTGGGATGGCAGAATTTATCCCATGCGTTTACTGGGTAATTCGGGAATTTACGAACTTTTTATTCCGGGACTGAAGGCAGAAGAAATATATAAATTTGAAATAAAATCTCGCGAAGGTATGATCTTAGAAAAGTCGGACCCATATGCTTCATATGCCGAAATGCGACCGGGAACCGCATCTATTGTTTGGGATACGTCTTCCTATGAATGGCAAGATTCTGCTTGGCAAAGTCAACAAGTGAAAAATGACACACTAAAAAAACCAATGGCAATATATGAACTACATTTAGGCTCATGGAAGCGAAATGATAGTGAGCATGGATTTATAAACTATCGAGATTTAGCCCACGACCTCGTTGATTATCTAGAAGAAATGAACTATACCCATATTGAATTAATGCCTGTGTTAGAACATCCATTTGATGGTTCATGGGGATATCAAGTCACTGGATATTATGCCCCAACATCACGTTTTGGAACTCCAGATGATTTTATGTACTTTGTCGATTACTTACATCAACATAATATCGGCGTTTTATTAGATTGGGTTCCTGCTCATTTTCCCAAGGATTCCCATGGCTTACGACGTTTTGATGGTTCGGCCCTTTATGAGCATGATGATGCGCGTAAAGGTGAACACCCACATTGGGGAACGATGATTTTTAACTATGGACGTAGTGAAGTCAAGAACTTTTTAATAGGAAACGCTTTGTTTTGGGTTGAAAAGTATCATATTGATGGTCTTCGTGTTGATGCAGTTGCATCCATGCTTTATTTAGACTATGGAAAAGAAGCAGGTCAGTGGATTCCCAATCCTCATGGTGGACGGGAAAATATTGAGGCGGTCGAGTTTTTCAAACATATGAATTCAGTGATATATGGCCGTAATCCAGGTGTTATAATGATTGCGGAAGAATCAACAGCTTGGCCAGGCGTATCTCGTCCGACCAATATAGGTGGACTAGGATTTGGATTAAAATGGAATATGGGATGGATGAACGATTTTTTGCGATATGCATCTAAAGATCCAATTCATAAACAATACCATCATAATGATTTAACCTTTAGTTTAGTTTATGCATTTACTGAAAATTTTATACTTGTTTTGTCACATGATGAAGTTGTTCATGGTAAAGGTTCCATGATCAATAAGATGCCTGGAGATTATTGGCAAAAATTTGCAAATTTACGATGCTCTTATGGATTTATGTACGGTCATCCTGGTAAAAAATTATTGTTTATGGGATGTGATTTTGCTCAATTCGATGAGTGGAGTGAAGCAAAAAGTTTAGACTGGAACCTTTTAGAATTTGATAAACATCGTGAAATGAAAACATTTGTCTCTGATTTAAATAAAACATATCGTGATGAAAAAGCGCTTTGGGAAGATGACTTTACCAATCGAGGATTTGAATGGATTAATTGCACAGATGCCTTAGAAAGTATCGTATCCTTTGTACGAAAAGATGAAAAAGATGAAGAGCATATCATAGTGGTTAGTAATTTTACACCGGTTCCTAAATATATGCATCGTATTGGCGTTCCGCGTGCAGGCTCTTATCAAGAAATACTTAATTCGGATCATCAAAAATATGGAGGAAGTGGCGTGCTAAATGAAGGTGTTTTGAAGACGCAGTCAATTGCTTGGGATCATAAGCCAAACTGTCTAGATATTAAAGTGCCACCACTTGGAACGATTTTCTTGAAGTATATTAAGTAAGAAGAATATTCATAGCATAAAAAAAGAGCAATCACATCGATAATTAATGTGTTGCTCTTTTTTTTATGCTATAGTTGCATTTTTTTCTAAATAGGCTTTAGCAAGTTGGTTGACGGTTTCCATTTGCTCTTTGGCCGGTCCACCAATGACTTGTCGTTTATTGACACATGTATCTAGAGAAATTGCTTCAAAAACATCTTCAGTAAAGAGGGGTGAAAGTTTTTGATACTCATCAAGTGAAAGCTCGCTTAGATTAGTGTTATTGTTCACACAATACAAAACTAATTTTCCTAGAACTTCGTGGGCATCTCTAAAAGGCAATCCTTTTTTTACAAGATAATCAGCAGCATCTGTTGCATTAGTAAAACCACCTTCAGCACCTGATCGCATAACTTCTTTGCGGACAGTCATGGTGTCGAGTAATTTTGTAAAAATAGGTATACACATTTTAAGAGTATCAATTGCGTCAAAAGTTACTTCTTTGTCTTCCTGTGTATCTTTATTATAAGCAAGAGGGAGCCCTTTCATTGTTGTTAATAAAGACATTAAATCCCCATATACACGACCGGTCTTTCCGCGAATAAGCTCTGGAATATCTGGGTTTTTCTTTTGTGGCATGATTGAACTTCCAGTACTATAGGCATCATCCAAATCAATAAATCGAAATTCGTGTGAGCACCAAAGGATGATTTCTTCTGAAAAACGCGACAGATGCATCATAATCATGGAGAGCGTATACAAGACATCTAATAAGAAATCTCGATCACTAACGGCATCCATACTGTTTAAACATATCGCGTCAAAACCAAGGAGTTGGGCAGTCATCTCTCGATTCAGTGGATAGGTTGTTGTAGCAAAGGCACCGGCGCCAAGTGGCGATTGGTTCATTCGATGATAAGTTGTTATCAATCGGTCACGGTCTCGTTTAAACATCTCGAAATATGCCATTAGATGATGGCTAAATGTTGTGGGTTGGGCCTTTTGAAGATGGGTATAACCCGGCATAATGGTTTCTGTATGTTGACCGGATAATTTTAAAATAGTTGCTAAGAGTTCAAAAACATCTTGATCAATGGCTACGATTTCTTTTTTTATGTAAAGGCGCATGTCTGTAGCCACTTGATCGTTACGACTACGTCCGGTATGCATCTTTTTAGCCACTTCACCAATACGTTGAATAAGTAAAGACTCGATATTCATGTGAATATCTTCGGCACTAATATCAAAGGTTACTTCATTTTGTTCTATGGCAACTTCTAGATCTTTGAGACCAGATATAATCATATCGCGTTCATTGTTTGTGAGAATATCCGCAGTAGCAAGCATTGTAACGTGAGCGATACTACCTTCAATATCTTCTTTATACAATCGTTGGTCAAAGCGTATTGATGAATTAAAATCATCAACAATCACATCGGTATTTTTGGAGAAACGTCCTCCCCATAATTTCATAATGTCACCTCAATTATTTTTTTCGTTTAGTTGTTTCATCATTGCACGAACCTTAAGTGGTAAGCCGAAGAGATTTATAAAGCCTTCAGCATCGTGATGATCATAAAGATCACCGGTTGTAAAGCTAGCAATGTCTTCATTATATAATGAATATGGACTTGTCGCTCCTGCCGGAATAATATTTCCTTTGTAAAGTTTTAATTTAACCTGACCGGTTACAGTTTTTTGTGTGTCTGTAACAAAAGCTGTCAAAGCTTCGCGGAGAGGTGTATACCATTCGCCCGAGTAGACAAGTTCAGCAAATTTAATAGCCATTTGGTTTTTATATGCAATGGTTTGTTTATCTAAACATAAGTATTCAAGTTCATTGTGTGCATAGTAAAGTATAGTTCCACCGGGTGTTTCATATACACCACGTGATTTCATACCAACAACACGGTTTTCAACAATGTCGATGAGACCAACGCCGTTTGCACCACCGATTTCATTTAGTTTCTCAATCATGGTAGAAGCCTTCATGGATTCACCGTTTAATTTTTTTGGAACGCCTTGCTCAAAATCAATGGTTAGATAAGTTGCCTTATCTGGAGCTTGCTCAGGTGTGACCCCCATTTGCAATAACTCAGTATAGTTTGGCTCATTTGCAGGATCTTCAAGATCAAGACCTTCATGGCTTAAGTGCCATAAGTTACGGTCACGACTGTAACTATCTTTTTTCTTCATTGGCGCTTCAATATTACGTTCTTCGAGATAAGCTAAAGCGTCTTCGCGTGATTTTATATCCCAAATTCTCCATGGGGCAATAATTTTTAGTTGAGGTGCAAGTGCTTTTATAGTAAGTTCAAAACGGACTTGATCATTACCTTTTCCGGTAGCACCGTGACAGATAGCTTCAGCACCTTCCTCTAGAGCAATTTCAACAAGACGCTTAGCGATAACTGGTCTTGCCATAGACGTTCCTAATAAATACTTTCCTTCATAAATCGCATTTGCCTGTACAGTTGGAACCACAATGTCATCGACAAATTCATCAGTTACATCTTCGATATATAGTTTCGAAGCGCCTGTTTTTAGGGCGCGTTCTTCTAAGCCTTCAATTTCTTTTCCTTGGCCCACATCAATACATACTGCAATAACTTCATAATCATAGTTTTCTTTTAACCAAGGGATAATTACTGTAGTGTCTAATCCTCCGGAATATGCTAATACAACTTTTTTACTCATTTTAAATGCCTCCTTATTTCTTTGTTTTGATTAATTATACATTAATATTAATAAATATGCAAATTGTTTTTGCATTTTGGTGACAGAGTCACTTTATCCTTTGCTCTAGGAAAGTCCTAATTTAGCTTTCTGCTTTGAAGCATAGCAGAAAGCGTCAAGGAGCTTTCCCGCCGCGAGTAATCCGCGGAGCGGAACGAGGCGTAGCCTCTTTACTCCTTATTATAACACAGGTGAGAATAAACGTGAGATGGATTCTTTGAATTTTATCCAAAATGAACGTTTATCGTAAACTGTTTGGGTTAATTGGCGACAGTAGCGTAAATCTTCATCAAATTCTTTGCGTAAACCAATGGATGTTCGTCGTTCGTAGATAAAGGCATTGGCTTCAAAGTTCAGCTTAAAACTACGTATGTCAAAGTTACATGAACCAACGGATGCAATTGTGTTGTCAGAAACAATCATTTTTGAATGGAGAAAACCACGTTCATATATGAAGATTTTTACACCATAGGGAATTAAATCGCCACAATACGAGTATGTTGCCCAGTAAACAAAAAGATGATCCGGCATTTGTGGAATCATTATGCGAACATCAACACCAGAAGCAGCAGCTATTTTTAGGCCTTCTAATATACTGTCATCAGGAATGAAATAAGGCGTCTGAATATAAATATATTTCTTAGCCTTATGGATAATCTGAAGGTATCCTTGTTTAATCTGTTGATTTATGTTATCCGGTCCGGAGCATACAATTTGAATGGCTGTCTTTGAATCAGAAACGACGTGTCGTAAATATTTTGTGGTTGTTGCAAGTTTTTCCATGGAAGCATTACGCCAATCTAGAATGAAGCGAAGTTGCAAAGACATCACACTGTCTCCATATAAGCGTAGATGTGTGTCGCGCCAATAGCCAAACCGTTTGCTTTTGCCAACATATTCATTTCCAACATTTAAACCACCGATATAACCTAGAGTTCCATCGATAACAACAATTTTTCGATGATTACGATAGTTTCCTTTTAAGTTAAAATATTTAAACTTTGAAGGAAAGAAAAAGGCTAATTGTATTTTGCTTGATTTAATCTTGCGAATGAGCTTTGGCGATAATGTTCGCCCCCCTACGTGGTCAACGAGCAGACGGACTTCGACACCTTCAGAAGCTTTTTGAATAAGTATATTAATGAGTTTATTACCGATTTCATCGTTTTTTATGATAAAATAGAGGAGATGAATGTGTTCTTGTGCTTTGGCAATATCTTCAAAAAGTCGGTGGAATAAATCAGGACCGTTGTTAAAAATATCAACATGATCATTGGTTGACAAGAGTGCATTGGACATTCGATTGTGAAATAATATTAAATCTTTGTATTCAATAGTTTCAGCATTACCATAATCAAACTGGTTTTCTCGAATGGCGTGTTTTTGGTGGTTAAGGGCTTTATTAAATAGACGTTCTTCCTCTTTAGAATAAGCGAAAATTTTTCGTTTAGAGATGTTTTGAGAGAGAAGGATATAGAAGAAAAAGCCGAAACCGGGGAACAAATTCAAAAAAAATAACCAAGCCAAAGCGGCTGTGGAATTTTTTCGCTCTAAAAGAATTACAATGGTCGATAAAACCAAATTTAGTGTAATAAACATTGCATAGTCAAATGTAAATGATTGAATTAAATCTATCATATCAATACCTCACCTAATCATCAGTTTTTATATATGTTTTGTGAATTATATTGTACCATATCTGTGGTGAATAAACAAAAAAATATCGAAAAATTCTTGCATAAATATTAAATAAAATGTATAATAATAAAAACTATAAAAGGAGTATGCCTTATGAATTGGATTACAGATGGAATTACAGCACCCAAAGGATTTAGTGCGACAGGGATTCATTGTGGAATAAAGCGGAAAAATAAAGATTTAACGATGTTATTTTCAGAAAAACCTTGTTCATATGCAGGTGTTTTTACAAAAAATATTGTTAAAGCTGCTCCTGTAAACTGGAATATGGAGCTGTTAAAACAGAAAAAAGCAATACAAGGTATTATTATTAATAGCGGTAATGCGAATGCGTGTACGGGTCGTAAAGGATATGAAGATACGAAAACGATGGCAAAAGTCTATGGAGACAAGATGGGGATTGATCAAGAATCTGTACTCGTTGCGTCAACAGGTGTGATTGGTCAGCTTTTGCCTATGAATATAATACATCAAGGTATTGATGACATTGTAAAAGAGCATGGTAACAGTCGAGATCATGCAAGAGCAGCTGCAGAAGGTATTATGACGACGGATAAATTTATTAAAGAAAAGAGTCTTCAAGTCAAGGTGGATGGACGTATAGTAACTATTTCCGGTATGGCTAAAGGTTCCGGAATGATCCACCCCAATATGGGAACTATGCTTTCCTTTATTGCAACAGACGCAAATATTGATCAAGAATTGTTACAGTCTTTGTTAAAAGAAACGATATCTGATACCTATAATATGATTAGTGTTGATGGAGATACCTCCACGAATGACATGGTTTTAGTTTTGGCAAACGGTATGGCTTCCGATACGCCAATTCAAAAAGACACCAAGGATTATGCGATTTTCAAAGAAGCTTTTTATAGCCTTAATCAGGAGTTAGCAAAGTTAATTGTCAAAGATGGTGAGGGCGCAACTAAATTTATTGAAGTGACCGTGAAAAACATGCACAATAAAGATGAAGCGCGAAAGATGGCCCATGCCGTAATTACGTCGAATCTAGTTAAAACAGCTTTTTTTGGAGAAGATGCGAACTGGGGAAGAATTCTTTGTGCTTTAGGCTATTCCGGTGCTGAGTTTGATCCAAATCTTGTCGATGTCGATTATGTTAGTTCGGCAGGAATGATTAAGCTATTAGAGCAAGGTCAACCGATTGGATTTGATGAAGAATATGCATTAGAGATTTTGAAAGAAAAAGAAATTAAAGTAATCGTTGATTGTCATCAAGGTGAAGCAGAGGTAACCGGTTGGGGATGCGATTTAAGCTATGAATATGTTAAAATAAATGGAGAATATAGAACATAATGGAGGCTCTTATGGAAAAATTAATTGAAAAAGCAAAAATCTTAGTTGAAGCACTTCCCTACATAAAGCAATTTAACGGAAAAATCGTGGTAATTAAATATGGTGGTTCCGCAATGGTTGATGACCTCATTAAAGAAACCGTTATCGAAGATATTGTTTTAATGAAATTAGTTGGCTTTAAACCTGTTATTGTTCATGGTGGAGGCAAAGAAATTTCATCGACATTAACAACAATGGGCATTGATACCGAGTTTTTTAATGGATTGCGTATTACAACCAAAGAAGCTGTTGATGTTGTTGAAATGGTTTTATCTGGTAAGGTAAATAAAGATGTTGTCCAACTCATTCAAAATCATGATATAAACGCAGTCGGTATTTCAGGAAAAGATGGTAAGACATTAAAAGTTAAGAAAAAATATGTAGAAGGCAAAGATATTGGATTTGTTGGTGAAGTGAGTGCTGTAGATACAACATTAATCTATTCATTAATTGAAAATGATTTTATTCCGGTCATCGCACCAATTGGAACCGATGAAGACGGGGCAACGTATAATATTAATGCAGATTTTGCAGCTAGTGCCATTGCAGGCGCCTTAGATGCTGAAAAATTAATTTTCTTAACAGATGTAGAAGGTGTTCTTCGTGATGTAGATAATAGTCACTCATTGATTTCAAAAATCAATATCGATGAAGTCGATCATTATATTAACACCAATGTCATCTCCGGTGGCATGATTCCTAAAGTCATGTGCTGTGTTGAAGGCATTGAAAAAGGTGTGAAAAATGTCCATATCTTAGATGGACGTGTTGAGCATAGTCTACTACTCGAGATCTTTACGAAAAACGGTGTCGGAACCATGTTCGGAAGAGACTTATAAGGAGGTTCATATGGAAGCAAATAAAACATGTATCATGCATACATATAATCAGTTACCTAATATTTTTACTCACGGTGAAGATGTATATCTCATTGATCAAGAGGGGAACCGTTATTTAGATTTTGTGGCAGGAATTGCAGTCAATGCACTTGGATATAGTCATCAAGGATTAAAAGATGCCCTTCATCAGCAAGTAGATGAATTCTTGCACTGCTCAAATCTTTACTATAATGATGAACAATTAAAAGCAGCAAAAAAAATAACAGAAGTGACAAAAATGGATCGTGTATTCTTTTGTAATTCGGGTACAGAAGCAGTTGAAGCATCTTTAAAATTAGCAAGAAAATATGCTAAGTTTAAAGGGTTTAAAGAACGATATGAAATTATTACTATGAAGAATTCATTTCATGGTCGAACCCTTGGTGCGATTTCTGCAACAGGACAAACAAAATATCAGGATGGACTAAATCCCCTGCTTCCAGGTATTCAACATGTTAAATATAATGATATCGATGCTTTAAAAAAAGCGGTTTCAGATATTACCTGCGGTGTCATGATGGAAGTTATTCAAGGTGAAGGTGGTATTATTCAGGTGGATACGGCATATATACAAGCAGTACGTGATTTGTGCGATGAAAAAGGGCTTGTGTTGATTTTTGATGAAGTACAAACCGGTATCGGACGAACGGGTGAAGTTTGTGCCTATATGCATTATGATGTAAAACCGGATATTATTGCATTAGCAAAAGGACTAGGCGGTGGAGTACCTGTTGGTGCCATGCTAGCGACCAAAGAAGTGGCTCAAGGATTTAAGCCAGGCGATCACGCAGCAACCTTTGGTGGAAATCCATTAGCCATGTCTGCAGTCAATGTCGTTCTTGACCAAGTGATGTCAGATGAATTTATGACCCATGTTCAAGAAATGGGTGATTATCTGTCCCAACAACTGGAAACTTTAAAAGCGGAGTTTTCATGCATTGATGATATTCGTGGTTTAGGACTCATGAAAGGCATTGCATTAAACATTCCCCCCATAGATGTGGTGAAAAAAGCCTATGAGAAAAAGCTACTGATTGTGGGTGCAGGTAGTAACGTCATAAGGTTTGTGCCTCCTTTAGTGGTTCAAAAAGAACATATTGATGCATGTATCCACATATTAAGAGAGGTGTTATCATGATTGCACGAATTATGTTAGAAGATGGGACTTTATTTGAAGGAAAAAGTTTTGGAAGCCAAGGAACAACCTATGGAGAAGTTGTTTTTAATACAGGGATGACCGGCTATCAAGAAATTTTAACCGATCCCTCCTATGCAGGACAAATAGTAACAATGACCTATCCATTAGTTGGAAATTATGGTATAAATATTGAAGATTTTGAATCATCATCAATAAAAGTGTCCGGATTCATTGTCAAAGAATATAGCATCCATCCAAACCATTGGCAGATGAATACAAGTCTAAATGACTATTTAATAGAAAATCAAATAATGGGCGTCTATGATGTTGATACGCGAATGTTGACAAAACGTATCCGTAATCATGGCGCCATGAAATGTGTTATTACAACAGATGAAACGTTAACAATTGAGGCCTTGCTCGAGGGATTGGATGCCTATACATTCCCCAAAGACATTGTCAAGAAAGTTTCAACCAAGTCCATACTTCAATTTGAACCAGAAATAGACAAAGCATCAAAACATATTGGTGTTATTGACCTTGGAATTAAATCAGGTATTGTTCGACATTTACGTCATAATGGATGCCATGTGACCGTATATCCATCAGATACAAGCGTTGATGATTTGGATATAGACCAGTTTGATGCAATTTTATTTTCGAATGGTCCTGGAGATCCCAAGCAATGTCAAGAAGCAATCGACTTAGCAAAAGATTTAAAAGGACAATTACCTCTCTTTGGTATTTGTCTAGGACATCAAATCCTCGCATTAAGCCTTGGTGGAGATACCTATAAAATGAAATTCGGTCATCGTGGTAGTAATCACCCCGTGATAGATTTACGGTCTCAAAAGGTGTATATGACTGCACAAAATCACGGTTATTCGGTTTCTAAAGAGCATATTCCAACAGATGTCGAAATAACGCATATTAATGTAAATGATGATACGGTAGAAGGCTTTATTAGTAAAAAATGGTCCATTGAATCGGTTCAGTTTCATCCGGAAGAAGGACCGGGACCAACAGATGCAACGGTAATATTTAAAGAGTGGTTAGACAAAATCGAAAGGAAAAAAGCAGATGCCATTAGATAAATCAATAAAAAAAGTTATGGTTATCGGATCGGGCCCTATCATTATCGGCCAAGCTGCAGAGTTCGATTATGCGGGAACCCAAGCCTGTAAATCATTAAAAGAAGAAGGACTAGAAGTTGTACTTGTTAATAGTAATCCGGCAACGATTATGACGGACGATAATATTGCCGATCATGTATATATTCAACCATTAACTGTGGATAGCTTAGAATACATTATTGCCAAAGAACGTCCGGATGGATTGCTACCGACATTAGGCGGTCAAACAGGATTAAACATGGCGGTAGAACTGACTGAAGCCGGAGTTTTAGAAAAATATAATGTTAATCTTTTAGGGACTAAGTTAGAAGCTATAAAACAAGCAGAAGATCGTGAAGAATTTAAAAATCTTATGATTGAAATTGGAGAACCGATTCCAAAAAGTGAGATCGTCAGTTCCATTGAAGAAGGATTAGATTTTGCGGAATCGATTGGTTTCCCCATTATTGTTCGTCCGGCCTATACTATGGGTGGTCTTGGTGGAGGCATAGCAGATAACCTTGATGAACTGAAGGAAGTTTTACATACCGGACTTATGCATAGTCGTATTCACCAAGTGCTTTTAGAACAATCCGTTGCTGGATGGAAAGAGATTGAATATGAAGTAATGCGTGATAAAAATGATACATGCATCATTATTTGTAATATGGAAAACTTTGATCCGGTTGGTATTCATACAGGAGATAGTATTGTTGTTGCTCCGTCCCAAACCTTAAGCGATAATGAATATCATATGCTTCGTGAAGCCAGTGTAAAGATTATTCGTGCTTTAAAAATAGAAGGTGGATGTAATGTTCAATTAGCCTTAAATCCAGAGAGCAAAGAATATATTGTTATTGAGGTGAATCCGCGTGTCAGTCGTTCATCTGCATTAGCATCAAAAGCAGCCGGCTATCCCATTGCAAAAATAGCAGCAAAAATAGCTGTGGGCTTACATCTTCATGAAATTCCAAATTCAGTAACGAAAAAGACAAAAGCATCCTTTGAACCAGCACTAGATTACGTCGTTACCAAAATACCAAAATGGCCATTTGATAAATTTGATTATGCAAATCGTCGATTAGGAACACAAATGAAAGCGACCGGAGAAGTCATGGCAATTGACCGAACCTTTGAAAGTTCGCTTTTAAAAGCAGTTGTTTCATTAGAAGGTAAAGAAACAGGATTACGAAAAGAATATATGTCCATGTGGTCAAAGGAAATGATTGAGAAAAACCTTGTGGAAGTAGATGATGAGCGAATTTTCGTGATTGCAGAAGCGCTACGCCGTGGTTTTGGTGTTGATTATGTTCATCAATTGACAAAAATTGATCCATGGTTTTTAGAAAAATTAATGAATATTATCCGTACGGAGCAAAAATTAGCTAATGAACCCATGACAGGCGAATTGCTTCAAACGGCAGAGAAAATGGGCTTTACAGATACAGAAATTATTGCTTTGTCGGGCAATGAATATGAAATCGTGGATGCCATTCGACGTGCACATGGGATGTATCCGGTCTATAAAATGGTGGATACCTGTGCAGCAGAGTTTGAATCATCGACGCCTTATTACTATTCAACCTATGAACAAGAAGAAGAAAATATAATTAGTCGTGGAGAAAAGATTATTGTTATTGGGTCCGGTCCTATTCGTATTGGACAAGGTATTGAATTCGATTATTGTTCTGTACATGCTGTGTGGGCAATTCAAGATTTAGGATATGAATCCATTATTATTAATAATAATCCTGAAACAGTGAGTACAGATTTTGATACATCGGATAAACTTTATTTTGAGCCTTTATTTATTGAAGATGTCTATAATGTTGTGCGAAAGGAAATGCCAAAAGGAGTTATTGTCCAGTTTGGTGGACAAACGGCCATAAACTTGGCACCTAAACTTGTCAGTCGAGGGGTTCAGATTTTAGGGACATCTGTCGAAGCTATTGATGTTGCAGAAAATCGTAAACGCTTTGAACGCTTATTAAGAGAGTTGAATATTCCACAACCCAAAGGAACAGCAGTAACATCTATTGATGAAGCATTAGATGCGGCACATGACATTTCTTATCCGGTACTTGTTCGACCCTCTTATGTAATTGGTGGTCGTGCAATGATGATAGTATATAATGATGAAGAATTATCCGGTTATGTTCAAGAAGCAACAGAATTATCTAGTGAACACCCGATTTTAATCGATGAATATATTGAAGGTCAAGAAGTCGAAGTGGATGCAATTTGCGACCGTGAAGATATTTTAATACCGGGAATTATGGAACACATTGAACGAACCGGTGTACATTCCGGTGACAGTTTCTGTGTTTATCCACCACAAACCTTAGAAGACAGTGTTATTGATACAATTATTGAGTATACAAAAAAAATCTCGATTGCCCTTCAGGTGAGTGGCCTTGTTAATATTCAATTCGTTGTTAGAGATCACAAGGTCTATATTATTGAAGTGAATCCGAGAGCCTCTCGTACCGTGCCGATTCTTAGTAAAGTAACCAAGGTACCTATGGTTCAAATAGCCATGGAAGTTATTTTAGGCAAACGTCTTCAGGATTTAGATTATGGTACGGGGTTATTAGCAAGTTCAAATCTTATCGCTGTAAAAGCACCTGTTTTTTCTTTTGTCAAGCTACATGATGTTGATGCAGCCTTGACACCAGAGATGAAATCAACGGGTGAAGTCCTTGGAATTGATTCCGATTATGAAAAAGCGTTACTCAAAGCTTTTTTAGGTGCTGGATTTGCTTTCCCCAAACAAGGAAATGTTCTTATCTCAGTTGCAGACAAAGCGAAAGATGAAGTAGTAAAATATGCTAAGGCTTTTAAAGAACTTGGATTTGGTTTAATGGCAACAGCCGGAACGGCTCAGTTTTTAGAAGCAAAAGGTATGGAAGCAAAGCAAGTGGATGGCGATGATTTACTTGGCGTACAAGAACAAATGAAGAATAAAACAATTACCATGATGATTAATATACCGACCAAAGGAAAAGATGTACGTCGAGCCGGATTTAAACTTAGAAGTTTAGCAGAGCATTTAAATATTCCAAACTTCACCTGTTTAGATACGGTAGATGCTTATATCAAAGCTTTAAAAACACAGAGAAGTCAAGAGTACATTGACTATGATACCATTGATTATTATATGTGATTCATAAAGGAGCTATTGAATTCTTTAATTAATGGTGTTATAATTTTTAGAAGTTAATAGGATAAAGCGAATAGGACGAAAGGATATAGACATGTATAAAATTCTAGAAAAAGAAATATTAAACGATGCCGTTCAAAAAATGGTCATCGAAGCTCCATTTGTTGCAAGAAAATGCGAACCAGGGCAGTTTATTATATTACGCGTTGCTGAAAATGGCGAGCGAATTCCACTCACGATTATGGACTATGATCGTGAAAAGAAATCAGTTTCAATTGTTTACCAAGTTCTTGGGTATACAACTCAATTACTTGCTGAAAAAGAAGTGGGAGATACGCTTCTGGACTTTGTTGGGCCACTTGGAAAAGCGGCGCCGATCAAAAATCATAAACGTGTATTAGGCATCGGTGGTGGCGTAGGAAGTGCACCCTTATATCCACAATTAAAAAAATTGGCTTCTATGGGCACGGAAGTTGATGTAATTCTTGGAGGACGAGACAAAGATTTAGTCATTCTCAAAGATGAGTTTAATGATATTTGTAAGAATGTATATTATGCAACGAATGATGGCTCATTAGGTCATCAAGGTTTTGTAACGGATGTACTTAAACAATTATTAGATCAAGGCCAAGAATACGATGAAGTCATTGCTATCGGGCCACTAATCATGATGAAAGCGGTTGTTGATATTACAAAACCTTTGAATATTCCAACAGGTGTATCTTTGAATCCTGTTATGATTGACGGTACCGGAATGTGTGGCGGATGTCGAGTAACTGTTGGCGGGGAGACAAAGTTTGCATGTGTTGACGGGCCGGATTTTGATGGTTTGCTTGTTGATTTTGACCAAGCCATGGATCGTCAAGCGCATTTTGTAGAAGAAGAAAAGCATGCATGTCGATTGGATGGTGCGAAAAATGGCTAATATGAAGATGACAAAAATACCTATGGCAGAGCAAGATCCATTGGTTCGGAATAAAAATTTTCTAGAAGTTGCGTTAGGATATACTTTAGAAGAAGCAATAGATGAAGCTAATCGTTGTATTGAATGTAAGCACCAACCATGTAAAAAAGGGTGCCCTGTTAATATAAAGATTCCAGAATTTATTAAAGAAGTCAAAGAAGGTAATATTAAAACGGCCTATGACATTATCACAGAAGATAACGGACTTCCTGCAATCTGTGGACGTGTCTGTCCACAAGAAAGTCAATGTGAAAGTGTATGTGTCCGTGGAATCAAAGGAGAACCTGTAGGTATCGGACGACTTGAACGATTTGTAGCTGACTGGGTTATGGCGAATGAAAAACAGGAACCACCGCATATTGAACCCAATGGCAAAAAAGTAGCTATCGTTGGTAGTGGACCGGCAAGTTTATCCTGTGCGTCGGATTTATCACGATTAGGATTTGAAGTTGTCATCTTTGAAGCGCTTCATGAATTAGGTGGCGTATTAATGTATGGAATCCCGGAGTTTAGATTGCCGAAAGACTTAGTTAAACGCGAAATTGATTTAGTGCTAGATCTAGGCGTTCATGTCGAAAAAAACGTTGTAATTGGCAAGTCGTTAGATATCGATGATTTATTTGATGATGGATATGATGCCGTCTTTATCGGAAGTGGGGCCGGATTACCAAAGTTTTTAAATATTCCGGGCGAAAATTTGAACGGAGTTTATTCATCAAATGAATTTTTAACACGCGTCAACCTTATGAAAGCCTATGATTTCCCCAATAACCATACACCTGTTAAAATGGGAGATAGTGCCATTATTGTCGGTGGCGGTAATGTGGCAATGGATGCTGCAAGAACAGCCCAACGATTAGGTGCAAAAGAAGTTCATGTGGTATATCGACGTGGTATGGAAGAGTTACCAGCAAGAAAAGAAGAGGTTCATCATGCGATTGAAGAAGGTATTATTTTTGATTTGTTGAATAATCCCCTTGAGATTATTGGTGAAGATGCAAAAGTAACGGGAATGAAGGTTATTCAAATGGAGCTTGGTGAACCGGATGCATCTGGCCGACGACGTCCTGTTGAGATTCCGGGCAGTGAAAAAGTCATTGATGCGGATACAGTGATTATTGCCATTGGACAAACACCCAATCCGCTATTAACAGATGCAACACCAAACCTAGAATTAAACAAATGGAATTGTTTGCAAGTGAATGAAGAAACGATGGAAACAACGGTTCCGAATGTTTATGCGGGTGGAGATGCAGTAACCGGAGCGGCAACGGTAATCTTAGCAATGGGAGCCGGTAAAAAAGCGGCAAAAGCGATTTATAATAAATTGATTTTGGAGAAGAAATAGAATTCTTAACAATATAAGATGAAAAAACTGTGCTTGACATATAAGGTGTTAAGCACAGTTTTTTTATGATTATTTACGCTGACGCTAAGAATTAAAGAAGAGTTGAATGATGTAAGGAACAAAAATAATCAAACCAATAATTACTGCGGTGATAGAGCTAATTAAAACTCCACCTGCACAAATATCTTTAACAACTTTGACGACATCGTGGTGGTTTGGTTCAAGCCAATCGAGGGTTTTTTCAATTGCTGTATTAAAAATTTCAGATACGATGACTAAAGCAGACACCAAATGTAAAAACAACCATTCTAAAATGCTGATATCTAAATAAAAACTCAGGATGACCATAAATAAATAAACAATTAAGTGAATTCGAAAGTTACGTTCTGATTTAAACGTGAAAATAATACCATCTAATGCATGACGCATGCTTTTTCTAAACATGTAATAGCCCTCTCATAGTTAAATGTGCATTTTTATAGTGGTTAAGTACTATTGTCAAGTGAAGCGTTTTCATGAATAATAGTAAGTGCATTATTGATTGTAATGATCATTCATTGATGCTAATTCTTCAAGCCATAGTGTTGCAACGGCATCGCTAGGCATTCTTAAATCCCCACGTGGAGACAAACAAATGGAACCGACTTTAGGACCATCAGGTAATGCACTACGTTTAAACTGTTGTGCAAAAAAACGACGATAGAATATAGTGAGCCATTTGTATATAAGATCTGCAGTATATTTCCCTTTAAATGCATAGTTAGCCAGATACATAATTTTTGATGGTGCATATCCAAAACGCATCATGTAGTATAAAAAGAAATCGTGAAGTTCATAAGGTCCGACAACTTCTTCGGTTTTTTGGGATATTAATCCGTTTGAAGAAGGTGGAAGTAATTCTGGTGATACGGGGGTGTTTAATATGTCGCAAAGAATAAGTTTCGCCTCTCGGGTTTCTTCATGTAGAGATACCCATTCTACGAGATAGCGAACGAGAGTTTTAGGGATAGATACATTCACACCATACATGGACATGTGATCGCCATTGTATGTAGCCCAACCAAGAGCTAATTCAGAGAGGTCACCAGTACCGATGACAAGTCCTTTGTGTTCATTTGCCAAATCCATTAAAATTTGAGTTCGCTCACGTGCTTGTGAATTTTCATAAGTCACATCTTGAACATTTATGTCATGGTTTATATCTTTAAAATGTTGAACAACCGCATCAGAAATAGGCACTTCAAGTATAGTAATATGAAGGGCTTTCATTAATTCAATGGCATTTTTATATGTTCTGCCGGTGGTTCCGAATCCCGGCATGGTTACGCCAATAATATCTTTTCGTTTTCGGTTTAAGAGGTCAAATGTTTTAACAGTGACTAACAAAGCTAGGGTTGAGTCTAAGCCTCCGGAGATACCGATGATTGCTTTAGGCTCACCGATATGGTTGAGACGTTTAGCTAAGCCGTGGGTTTGAATATTAAAAATTTCTTCACATCGAACGGTACGATCGTGGCTATCTGAAGGAACAAAAGGGTGTATTTGAATTGTATGATTGAGTTCTCTATGAACGTTGGCTTGATGAATGGTTACTGTCCGACAACTTTTAGAACTGCCTATTATTTTTTTGCATTCGCGGTAGGTGTTTGAATGTAATCGGTCGTATCGCAAATGATCTAAATCAATATCATGAAACATGAACTGATTTTCAAGTTGAAAGCGTTTATTTTCAGAAAGGACTCTTCCGTTTTCTGCAATAAGAGCATGTCCGCCATACACAACATCTGTTGTTGATTCCCCATAACCGCAAGACGAATATACATAGGAGCAAAAGTGCCGAGCAGATTGTGTTTTTACTAATTCTGTGCGATATTCATGTTTTCCGATAAGTTCGTTACTTGCAGAGAGATTACCGATAACAAGTGCACCGGCCAAGGTCGTATATGTACTTGGAGGAACAGGAGCCCACAAATCTTCGCATATTTCTATTGCGAAAGTAAGGTAAGGTGCTTCTTTACTCTTAAAAACAAGATCGGTTCCAATTGGCACCATTTGTTTATTATAGGTAATCGAATCAATCATTAATTGATCGGCGCGTCCAAACCAACGACTTTCATAAAACTCATTGTATGTAGGAAGATAGGTTTTAGGAACAATACCTAGGAGTTCACCTTCATAAATAACTGCCGCTATATTATAGACAGATTCATTAATGAACATAGGTAAGCCAACGACGAGAATTGTACGTCGATCTAAAGAATATCGTACTAGTTCATCTAATCCCTTTTTTGCAGCATCTAATACAGGGGTTTGATGCAATAAGTCCCCCAATGAATAACCTGTTATACATAATTCAGGCATAATTATTAAATCAACATTTTGATCACAAGCTTGATCATAGATTTTTTTTATTTGTTCAAGATTAAAGTTAACATCCCCTAATTTAATCGTAGGAATACCATTAGCAACCCGTGAAAATCCATAAGAATTCATCGTACACCATCCTTTATTTAAACTGTAGTATTTTTCATTCTTTCTCTATTATTTTAACATATTTTTGTATAAATTGTTGTATGTAATTGAATTATTTTGTAGAATATAAAGGAGGTTGCAATATAGCATGAAAAATAAGGCATTTTTAATCTGCATAGGATTAATTTTTATTCTCATATCAGGAATCGTTTATATTATGGTAACACCGACAGGTCATGTTGTTTATCATTCAGATAGAGACGATGCATCTGTTTTAGAAGAAGTGCAATTTAACCCAGAGCTGAAAAATGAATCTGAAGAAAAAGTTTCACTAGATGTAGACAATACCGAAGATATCCTTCATAATAATATTATTGTTTATATTTGTGGTAGTGTTCAAAACGAAGGCGTATATTCACTAAGTGAAGGAGCTCGAGTCTTTGAAGCGCTCGATTTAGCCGGAGGGCTAACAGAGGAAGCGAAATCGGATTATATTAATCTGGCACGAGTGTTAGTAGATGGAGAAAGTATTTATTTTCCAAATCAAGACGAAGTTGAAGGACTAATATCTAATCAATGGGAAACACAAGATTCAAAACAAAGTAAATACGTCAATTTGAATCTAGCGTCGGAGTCAGAGTTGACTGAACTTCCCGGAATAGGGACAGCGAAAGCCAAAGCCATTATTGCATATCGAGAAAAAAACAATCGGTTTGAAAGTATAGAACAAATTATGGAAGTTCCGGGAATCAAAGAAAATACATTTGAAATAATTAAGGAACTTATATCCATTTAAAATAGAATAAGGATGGTTAGTATGAAAAAAAGAATTTTAGTGGTCGATGATGAAAAAACAATTGTCAAAGGAATACGATTTAGTTTAGAACAAGAGGGCTATGATATTGATGGTGCCTATGACGGGGAAGAAGCATTAAATTACGCTAAGAATCATCAATATGACCTTATCGTACTTGATGTTATGTTGCCGAAAAAAGATGGGCTAGAAGTATGTCGTAATATTCGGGAATTTTCAACGGTTCCCATTATTATGTTAACGGCAAAAGGTGAAGACATGGATAAAATATTAGGGCTCGAATTTGGCGCAGATGATTATATGACAAAACCATTTAATGTTCTTGAACTTAAAGCAAGAATTAAAGCGATAATACGAAGAAATAAATATGTGAATAAAGAAAGTGAAGATCAGATGAAGTCCCTTCTGAAGGGAGATTTGGAAATTCAAAAAGAGAGTCGCCGCGTTTTTGTAAAAGAGCAAGAAGTGAATTTGACCGCCAAAGAATTTGATTTGTTAGAACTTTTTTTAATGCATCCCAATAAAGTTTATTCGAGAGAACAATTATTAAGTATCATTTGGGATTATGATTATCCGGGAGATGCACGAACAGTCGATGTACATGTTCGACGACTGCGTGAAAAAATTGAAGATATACCAGGTGAACCAAAGTATATTCATACTAAATGGGGAGTGGGTTATTATTATCAACAGTAAGCGTTTTCAAAGTATACGTGTTAAATTATTTATTAGCTTTATGCTCATTGGTTTAATTACAACTATTGTTTTATCAATAGCCTTTATTTTTACAATTCAGCAACGTTATCTCACGGAAAAAAAGCGTGAATTATATCGACAAGCAAATACGATTGCAATTAGCCTAGTGACAACGGGATATTTTTCAGATGAACATAATCGTTCATATTTAATGACGGTTCAAGCAAGTGTACGAGGAAGAGGTATGATTGTTGACCGAAATGGAAGTATCTTATTCGATTCAAATCATTTAGATGAAGGAAAGTCATTAGTTAATCCTGAAGTCTTGTCTGCGCTTCGAGGCAAGAGTTCATATTCTTTTTTAGAAGAAATGAATATCGGTGTCGTCACGGTTCCAATTGTTGATGTTGATTATAGGACCGTTTTAGGTGCTGTTGTTATATCAGATTCATTTAATGATATTAGTTATTCAATCAAATATCTTTGGAATATTGCCTTATTTTTTATTGTAGGATTAACAGTGATTATATTTATGCTCAGTTATTATCTGAGCGGGTCCTTTAACAGACCTTTTCGCCAGTTATTAGATCATATTAATCGTATTACAGATGGGCATATTGAAGAAAAAGTTCAAATTAAAGGCAACACTGAAATAGAGGAAATCACAACGGCATTCAATAATATGTTTGATCGAATTGAAGCCATCGAAAGCCATCGACAAGAATTCGTTGCTAATGTGAGTCATGAATTGAAAACGCCTATGAGCTCGATAAAAGTCTTGGCTGAGTCATTGATTCATCAGCCGGATTCACCAATAGAAATCTATCAAGAATTTTTATATGACATTAATCAAGAAGTCGACAGAGAAACCAAGATTATTAATGACTTACTTACACTCGTCACTTTAGACAAAAAAGATAATTCATTACGAATCAAAGAAGTTGATGTGAATCAGCTTATTGTGGATGTCATGAAACGGTTAAAGCCACTATCTGATTTGAAAAACATACAAATGTTGTTTGAAAGTTACCGTAATGTGCAAGCCGAAATTGATGCGACTAAAATGGAATTAGCAATTACTAATCTTATTGAAAATGCAATAAAATACAATAAAGAATACGGATATATAAATGTTGTTTTAGATACAGATTTTAAGAATTTTTTCATTAAAATCAAAGATACCGGTGAAGGTATTTCAAAAGAACATATTGATCAGGTCTTTAGAAGGTTTTATCGTGTTGATAAGACTAGATCAAGAGATACGGGAGGTACAGGGCTTGGTTTATCGATTGTTCAAAAAACAATCTATATGCATCAAGGGAGTATAAAATGCAAGAGCGAGATTGGACAATGGACAGAATTTATTATGACAATTCCAATGAAACATATCAAACGAATTTATGAAGAGGAGTAAGATTATGTTAAAAAAATCCCTATATATTTTGGTATGCATGAGCTTGCTTACAGGATGTCAAACCGCTTCAAATCCTTTTTTTCGACAGACAAATGTACCTCAAGTATATTTGTTCAATGATGAATCGCTATCAATAGAACCTGTTGACTTGTATTTAAAAGATATTATAGATATTGAGGACACCAACCAAGTGCTTGATTATGTATTAAGCATGTTATCACAGGGAGCCAACAGTTCGAATCTGAGTCCAACGCTCCATGACGATATAGTGCTTGATTATTACGTTTTTAATCAAGGAAATATACTCCTAAATTTTAATGACGCATATGGGCAAATGAATTCTTTTGATGAATTAATCGCAAGAAACTCTTTGGTTCTGAGTCTTGTATCCTTTGAAATGATTGATTCGGTTGAAATATTTGTTGATGAAGAAACGCTGAGTGATGATATGGGTAATCGAATAGGACTCATGACAAGTGACGATGTTTTTTTAACGATGTATTCAGTGTCAAATACATTTACGACGAAACCGATTACCATTTTTTGTCCTTCAGATGATCCGCGATATTTAAAAGAAGAGACGGTAAATATAACCTTGCACCCAAATAGGCATCAAGAAGAACTGATTGTTGAATATTTGATTTCGAATGCATCGTGTCAATTCCTGCCAAAAGAAACTCAAGTATTGGACGTCCAAATACATGAAACGATTTGTTATGTTAACTTAAACAATCAATTTCTTGTGTCTTACTTACCGGAAGGGATTACGAGTTCAGTCGCAATCTATGGAATTGTAAATACGCTAACTGAATTAAACCATATATCCAAAGTACAGATTTTAGTTGAAGGTGAAGTCGTTAATAATTTTCAAGGGACATTTTCCTTAAAGACACCCTTAAGTAAAAATTATCAAATCGTGCGGTAAGCAAGGAGGTAAAACGAATAAAAAAATATTTAATCAACGTTTTGAGTTTTCAAGGATTACTTCTTATCCTTTGTATCTATAGCATTTCTAATTATACGTTTTCTTATTTTCAGGTACTGGACTTCTTAGAAGCAAGAGATTCTAAAGACGTCTTAACATTGGATATCGATATTAAGGAAGTTAGACAAACAGAATATGGGTATCAATGTTATTTTAAAGTCGCTAAGGTGACATCACAATCTCAACTTGTCGGCTATACCGGTTACGTCTATATTAAAGAATATGAATTAAATCAACTTCTAAATCATTCCAAGTTATCAGAATTCAAGTATTTGGCTCATAGGTATAGGATTACAGGTCAATTTGAAAAAAACTGGTATCCTAAAAATCCCGGTCAAATACATCCGCTTATTTATTTGTTGGGGCAGCGGTCTTTCGGCAAATTTGAATATGATAACATCGAATTAATGACAAATGATCAAGTGGAAGCGAAACAATTCTTTTCCGTATTTCAGCAAAAAAATGCCCAATATCGTCAACGAATTCGCGAAAAAGTGGATAAACAACTATCCGTTTGTTTTCGGCAAATCGAGTATGGCTTATTAAAAGCAATGATTTTGGGCGATAAAACGACGGTTGATCAGGACCTTTTAACGAGGTATTCAAGAAGTGGATTATCACATATTTTAGCGATTTCCGGACTTCATATAATGATTTTTATAGGATGTCTAGAATATATTTTTAGATTTTTCCAATGGCCTAGGAATTTTCGTTTCCGGATGACGTTTAGTATATCTATAGCCTATTTGTGGTTGCTTGGATTTATCATTAGTGCAATACGTGCTATGGGCATGGGCCTCATCCTGATTTTTACGATTGCCTATGATAAAGTGTATGTTCGAGATCGTATTTTGTATTTAATCATCTGTAGTTTTCTTATCATATTTCCAAATGCCTTATTTTCAATTAGTTTTCTCCTTTCTTTTGGAGCAGTTTTCGGTTTATTCTATCTCTATCCAATTTTGCGAAAAAAATATTATCACTTCAGAGAAAATGTCCTCTTATATTTTATGTTTGACTCCTTGAATATAAGTCTCAGCATTTTATTAGTGACGTTTCCAATTCTTCTCTATTTTTTCAAAGGAATTTCTTTATCGGGATTTATTGTCAATGTTTTAGTTATAGCTGTTGTCCCCTTGTTCTATATCTCTTCAATTATATCTGTCTTTGCTAGCTTCATACATCCATTACTTGGACGTTTTCTAGCGGGAACGGCAACAATCATATCTTCGTATATCCTATCAGTTATGCTTGTCTTAGATTTTGATTTTGGGTTTTTAAATTATGGTGCGCTATCGCTACAATATATAGTAGTCTATTATAGTGGACTCATAACATATGTTGTTTTTCAACATGTGAAAAGGGAGGAAAATGATTAACGTCGGTTATCGAAAACAAAAAAAAGTAGCAAAAGAAAAAATACAGGCTTATTGTTATGGCGTTTGGAAACTCATTGGAATTATAGTTATTGTTCTTACACTCTTCAATGTGGTATTCTCAATATATTGGAAAGATAAGACAAGACTCTATTATTTGGATGTAGGGCAAGGTGATGCCTGTGTTATCACCCATAATCAACAGACATTTCTTGTCGATGGAGGTGGAAATCGTTATATGGATGATGCAAATAATATTGGAAGGCGTGTCGTTTATCCGTTTTTATTGGATAAAAAAATTGATAACATTGATGTTGCCTTTATTAGCCATATGCATTATGATCATGTTAAAGGAATATTAGAACTTTTAGAGTATGTAAACATCGAAAAAGTGGCAATAAGTCATGTTTACAAAACAATTATTGAGGATCAAGACCGCCTTCAAGAATCCCCCTTAATTGAAGAACTTATCAATGGATGCTATGAAAATGGAAGTGAACTTCTTTTTTTGGAAGCAGGCGATATTATTGTGGGAGAAAACATTCGAGTTGAATGTCATTATCCTTATGCAAAGACACCGTATCAAGAGAATGAAAATAACAATTCAATGATTTTAGAATTAGTGACCCATCAAAGAAGAATTCTGTTTACAGGAGATATTGAGGAGGATGTGGAGAGATTGATTGTCAATGAGGGTTTAAATAATACAAGTATTGATCTTCTTAAAGTAGCACACCATGGCTCCAAAACATCATCGTCAAGGATGTTTTTAGAAATGTTAAAACCATCGGTAGGAATTATCAGTGTGGGAAAAAATAATCATGGACATCCAAGTCAAGAGGTCCTAAAACGATATGAAGAATTTAAAATACCCGTGTATCTTACGAAAGATTATGGTATGATAGAAGTGATTATTGACAAAAAAGAATTAAAAATAAAGACATATCTAATAAAGGATTAATTTATGAAACAATTAAAAGAAGCTATAAAGAATAATACCTTTAAGCCGGTCTATCTATTTACCGGTGAAGAAGATTATCTTATCCAGTTATATGTAAAGCGCATCCGCGAAAAAGTTTTTGAAGGGCAGGATGCGATGATGAACCTTGATCAGTATACGGTAGATCAAAAAGATTTTGAACCAGTTATAGGAAGCCTTGAGACATTACCGTTTTTTGCGGAAAAGCGATTGGTTATTTTATGGAATATGGACTTGTTTAACACGAAGAATAAAGAAAAATCAAACCAGCTTACTGAAAAGCTTGATCAACTAGGCGATACGACAGTATGTTTGATTATTGAAGAAAAAATTGATAAGCGAAGTAAACTATATAAAAAAATTAATGCGCTTGGGGCAGTTTATGAATTTAAGCATTTAGATGAAAAAGCCTTGATTAGCTACATCGGACGACGTTTGTCTGGTGGAAATCTAAAAATCAGTACAGCCGATGCAAAATTTCTTGTTGATATGGTTGGATATGAATTGAATATTTTAGAACAAGAACTCTCCAAGATTATTGATTATTGTCAAGGTCAAGACATCGTCAGCAAAAGCAATATTGAACAAATAGCGACAAAACATATTGAAGCAAAAATATTTGAGCTTGTGGATGCAATTGGGACGAAAAAACGCGAAAAAGCACTTCAACTCTATCAGGACATGATATATTTGAAAGAACCAACAACACGTATTTTATTCATGATTTCCAGGCAAATGATGCTAATCTATCAGATTAAGTTAATGCTCTTTGCAAAAAAAGGACAACAACAAATGGCCTCTGAACTAAAGGTTCCGCCTTTTGTTGTCAATAAATTAATCGGACAAAGTAAACAGTTTGACATGAAAACGCTACGCCAAATTTTAGTTAAATTACTTGATTTGGAATATCAATACAAACAAGGGAAAATGGATTTGACAATGGGAATAGAAGTGTTTATACTTGAGCAAAACAAAAAAGCCACAGAATAATCTGTGGCTAAAGTTTATGTATTTATTCCATTGAATTAACAGCTTTAGTTAAGTTAGAAATCTTTCTTGATGCTGTGTTCTTGTGGAAAATTCCTTTTGATGTAGCGCTAGAAATAGCTTTGATTGCTTCAGTAAGTGCTGATTTAGCAACTTCTTTATCACCATTCGCTACAGCTGTGTCTACTTTTTTGATAATTGTCTTCACACGTGATTTAATGCTTTTGTTATGCGCTGTTTTTGTTGCGATAACTTTGATTCTTTTTTTAGCAGATTTAATATTAGCCATGATTTCACCTCCATAATAAATTTCTTATATTATTGTACAAATAGAGGGTGAGTACAATAAGATAAACGCAAGACTCTAGTGGGGTAGAACTTACGATATAATCACATTTACATACCTACATATTCTAATTGAAAAATGAAAAGAAGTCAACAGATAATTGAAAAAAGATTGAAATTGAAAGAAATTCGGTTCTGTGTTAATATGGTAGTATGAGTATAATAGATTAAGGAGACGATCCATGGAAACCTATATGTGGCGAGAAATATTAATTCCTTATGAGCAGGCGGTTAATGAACTTGTAATAAAGTTTGAGAGTATTGTTAATGAAAGCCGCCGATTAGGAACGTATTCACCTATTGAATTTGTAACAGGTCGGGTAAAAAAAATATCAAGTATATTAGAAAAAGCTAAGAAAAAACAAATTAGTATGTCCTATATTGAAGAAGAAATTGAAGATATAGCCGGTATAAGAATCATATGTCAGTTTGTTGAAGATATCGATCGTGTTGTTGAGTTAATTCATAATCGCAATGATATGAAAGTGAAGTATGAAAAAGACTATGTACAAAATACTAAAAAGAGCGGATACCGTAGTTACCATATCATCGTATATTATAATGTACATACTGCTTTAGGAGAAAAACGAATTCAAGCAGAAATCCAAATTCGAACACTAGCCATGAACTTTTGGGCGACGATTGAACATTCATTACAATATAAATATGGACATAATATTCCAGTTGCCATTCAAAACCGTTTAATTCGTTCAGCAGAGGCAGCCCATATGCTTGATCAGGAAATGTCGAAAATTCGTGACGAGATTATGGACGCTCAAAATTCTTTTCAATATAAATCGAATATTATTGCGGATATATTAAACAATCTTCAAAATATCAAGAAAAAAGGCGATGATCTCCATGAGGTTGACCAATTGCAAGATGAATTTTACCGATTATGGGAAGAGGGCAATCTCGAAAAATTAGTTGCATTTAACAAACATTTAGATAATATAGCGGAAGTATATCGAGTACAAAGTCTGTAAAGCCAATGGAGGTCCCATTGGTTTTATATTTGGAATAAGAGGAAAGAATATGAAATCAAAAAGTACAAAAATGCGTATAGATAAGTTTCTCAGTAATCAAGGGATTGGTAGCAGAAAAGACGTGAGAAGGTTAATACAAAAAGGATTTATAACGGTCAACGGGAATCAGATTCGTCAAATTGATATGAAGATAGATGCGATAGATGACGATATACATTATGACGGACAAAAAGTGCATTTCCATTCAGTCGTATATTTAATGCTCAATAAACCCAAAAATTGTATTACTGCGACAGAGGATTCGCGGCATAGGGTTGTAATGGACTTTATTGAGCATCCCCTTAAAGATAAGTTGTTTCCGGTTGGGCGACTTGACATCGATACCACCGGATTATTGATACTTACCAATGACGGGCAATTAGCACATGACCTTTTATCCCCCAAAAAGCATGTGGATAAGACATACCATGCAACGTTAGATGAGCCAATAAATGATATAATTATAGAAGCTTTCAATACGGGAGTTCAACTTGATGATGGTTATGTGACAAAACCCGCCAAGTTGATAAAAATGGCATCAATAGAAGATGCGTATAATGTAGAAGTTACAATTCAAGAAGGAAAATTTCATCAAATCAAACGCATGTTTAGTGCCTATGGCATTCATGTACTTGAGCTAAAACGAGTTAAGATGGGGACCTTGCAACTTGACCAAGGTCTAGGTGAAGGAGAATTTCGAGAGCTGACACGTGAAGAATATTTGGATTTAAGCAAAAAATAGAACGAGGTGAAACATGTTTGACAAAATAAAAGCGGTTATATTTGATATGGATGGTACACTCATTGACTCAATGTGGTTGTGGAAAACCATTGATATTGAATACTTAGCAAAACATAATCATGAGCTACCCTTGGATTTACAAGATGCCATTGAAGGAAAGAGCTTTTCAGAAACAGCGGCATACTTTAAAGAACGGTTTATGATTGAAGATGATGTGGATACAATAAAAAACGAATGGAATACAATGGCGTCTCAGTATTACTTGCACAAAGTTCCCTTAAAAGCATTTGTCATGGATTTCATATTACATTTACGACAGCAGAATATAAAATTAGGCATCGGAACGAGTAATTCAAAAGAACTAGCGCAGATGATCATAGAAAAATTTGAATTGGAATCACATTTTGATTCAATACGTACATCATGTGAAGTGAACAAAGGAAAACCAAGCCCTGATATCTTTTTAAAAGTGGCTCAAGATCTTGGTGTAGACCCATCAGAATGTATGGTTTTTGAGGATATACCGAATGGATTAGTTGCTGCCCGAAGAGCCGGAATGCGTGTTGTAGCCATCGATGATGACTTTAGTAAGGCCTTAATCGAAGAAAAACGCGAATTGTCTGATTTTTTCATTCATACATATGAAGAAGCAATTCAAGTTTTATTGAAAGGAATAAAATAAATGAGTCAGTTTTTACCGACAACCCTTGAAGAGGGAAAAGAAAAAGGTATTGATGTATTTGATTTTGTATTAGTGAGCGGAGATGCCTATGTGGATCATCCTTCATTTGGAGTTGCAATTATTTCAAGATTATTAGAAGCGAATGGTTATACCGTAGGAATTATTCCACAACCGGATTGGAAAGACCCTAATTCCGTTACTGATTTAGGGACCCCTCGACTTGCATTTTTAGTTACAGGCGGAAATATAGATTCCATGGTTAATCACTATTCGGTTGCTAAGCGGCGCCGGGACCATGATGCCTATACACCAGGCGGAAAAATCGGACATCGTCCGGATCGGGCCACAATTGTTTATGGTAATCTTATTCGACAAACCTATAAAGAAACACCCATTATTTTAGGTGGTATTGAAGCAAGTCTTCGAAGATTAGCTCATTATGATTACTGGGATGATAAAATCCGCCGTTCAATTTTGCTTGATTCGGCGGCGGATATTCTTGTTTATGGAATGGGTGAAAAAGCGATATTAGAAATTGCATCATCATTAGACAATGGAATACCGGTTAGCGAAATCGGCTATGTTAAAGGAACGGCATACCGTAAAAAGTCTTTAGAAGATGTTACTGACTATATAGAACTCCCAGATTATCGAAGTCTCCTTCGGGACAAGAAGAAGTATGCGGATAGTTTTCTGGTTCAAACGAAAGAGGGAAATTTTGCCTCAGGGAAAACATTGGTTGAAAGTTATGATGAAAGCATACATGTTGTTGTTAATCCACCAATGCCTCCTGTTTCTGAATCAGAATTTGATTATTATTATAGTCTTCCTTATACACGTCAAGTACATCCCATGTATACAGAAAAAGTTCCTGCTATTGAAGAGGTTCAATTTAGTGTCATTAGTAACCGAGGGTGTTTTGGAAACTGTAATTTTTGTGCACTGACCTTTCACCAAGGACGGACAATACAAGCAAGATCACATGCATCGATTTTGAAAGAAGCAGAAGAAATTTCATGGGATGAAAATTTTAAAGGATATATACATGATGTAGGTGGACCGACGGCCAACTTTAGAATTCCGTCTTGCCAAAAACAATTAGAGCATGGTCCGTGTAAAGACAAAAATTGTTTGGGGTCGGATCCATGTAAACAGTTGAATGTTGATCACTCTGATTATCTGACATTATTAAAAAGAATGCGTGAGCTTCCAAAAATCAAAAAAGTATTTGTACGTTCAGGTATTCGTTTTGACTATTTAATGTATGACAAAGATGACACTTTTTTTAAAGAACTCGTTCAACATCACATTAGCGGTCAATTAAAAGTCGCTCCGGAACATGTTTCAAATCGCGTTTTAGATTACATGGGAAAACCACATCACCACGTTTATAAGGACTTTACAGAGAAGTATCATCGTTTTAATAAAAATTATGGGATGAAGCAATTCATTGTACCCTACTTAATGTCATCACATCCGGGATCGACAATCGATGATGCCATTACTCTAGCTGAGTTTTTAAGGGATGAAAACATTATGCCACAGCAGGTGCAAGATTTTTATCCGACACCAAGCACAATGTCAAGCGTGATGTATTATACGGAGATGGACCCACGAACAGGGAAAAGTGTTTATGTGGCTAAAAACCCACATGAAAAAGCAATGCAAAGAGCCTTGATTCAATACCGTAACCCAAAAAATTATCGTTTAGTTCAAGAAGCATTAATCATAGCCGGTCGAGAAGATTTGATTGGTTCAGAAAAGCAATGTTTGATTTTTTCTAAAGGTGGTTATAAGGGGAAAGCAAATGCAAATCAACACACTGCAAAGCCGACGAAAAAAAGGGGCAAGAAAAAGACGATTCGTAATGTTCATAAGAAGAAAAAGTAGGCGTGTTGACGAAAGTTGACGCCTCATGTATAATACTAAAGAAACATAAGCATAAGAAAAGAGGAAAACTATGATTAGAAGTATGACAGGTTTTGGACGGGGTGAAGCTGTCAGAAACAACCGAACAATAACCATTGAAATGAAAAGTGTTAATCATCGTTATTGTGATATTAATATACGGATGCCCAAAGTCCTTTTTTATATTGAAAATAAGTTGAAAAACATCATAAAACAGGAAATTAATCGTGGTAAAATCGATGTTTTTATTAATTATGAGGACCGAAGTGACAAAGCAAATAGTATCGTATATAATAGCAATTTGTCACAACAATATATGGAACGATTTCAGGAAATCAGCCAGGAATTTCATATAGAAAATGACATAAAAGTTTCCCATTTGACAAGATATCCGGAAGTCTTAGTTCTTGAAGATCAAGATCAAGATGATGAAGAGTTACTTGAAAGTTTGGCAGTAGAATCTTTAAGAATGGCCTTGATTAATGTTAAAGAGACTCGTTCAAAAGAAGGACAGATGTTAAAAACTGATTTAAAAATTAAGTTAGAGGATATGTTAGGATATGTTAATGAATTAAAAGCGATTACGCCAAAAGTCATTGATGAATATCGAATTAAGTTAACAGAGCGTATATCTGAACTAACAGACCAAACACCGGTAGATCCTGAGCGAATTGCTATGGAAGTTGCTTTGTATGCGGATAAGAGTTGCATTGATGAAGAAATTGTTCGATTAGAGAGTCATATTATTCACATGCGAGATACATTAGATGCCGAAGAAGCCATTGGACGTAAGCTTGATTTTATTTCACAAGAAATGAATCGTGAGGCAAATACCGTCTTAAGTAAAGCAAACAATATTGAAGTATCTAATCAAGGAATTGAGCTTAAAACGCTTATTGAGAAAGTGAGAGAGCAAATACAAAATATTGAATAAGAGTTAGAACGGAGTTTGAAATGGAAGAAAAAGGATTGCTTTTAATTGTTTCCGGTTTTTCAGGAGCGGGAAAAGGAACAATCGTTAAAGAATTTATTAGTCGCAACAATGATGTGCGATTGTCTGTTTCAGCAACAACAAGAGAAAAACGTCAAGGTGAGCAAGAAGGCGTTCATTATTATTATATTTCAAAAGATCAGTTTGAGAATATGATTGACCGTGGAGATATGTTTGAATACGCGTCCTATGTTAACAACTACTATGGGACCCCTAAGAGTTTTGTCATGAAACGATTAGAGGAAGGTCATGATGTTATTTTAGAGATAGAGATGCAAGGGGCATTACAAGTAAAGCGTATGTATGATGAAGCGATTTTGATTTTTGTTGTTCCTCCACATGCAAAAGATCTTGAAGATCGATTGTTTGGAAGAGGAACTGAAACAGCAGAGGTCATTAAGAATCGATTAAGGCGTTCATGTGAAGAGGTTGATTTGATAAAGTATTATGATTATATTATTGTGAATGATCAACTTTCGGATAGTGTAAGGATGTTAGAAAATATTCGTAATGCAGAGCATCTAAAAGTAAAACATTACGAAAATCTAATTGATAAATTAAAAGGTGAATTACAAGGTATTATAAATTGAAAGGAGCATATATCTATGTTACATCCATCATATTCTGATTTAATGGGCGTTATCAATGATCGTAGTGAACAAGACGGTGTCAAAGTAAAAAGTCGCTATTCCGTTATCATTGCAACATCCAAACGCGCTCGTCAACTGATTGAAGAAAACCAATCCTATGACGAAGGTGACGACGATTTTAAAAGCAAGAAAAATTCTATGCATATTAAAGAATTATCATGTGCAGTTGAAGAACTATACGAAGGAAAAATAGACATCATATAGCTATAAGACAAAAAGACGCACATGCGTCTTTTTGTCTTATCCTTAAGCATTTAATAGGAGCGATATTTATGGAAATCGTTCAAGTGATTATTGGTATATCTACCAAAGCATTGGACAGGCCGTTTACATATATTATACCCAAAACATTGATAGATCTTGTGGAAGTCGGGTCTGTTGTTTTAGTGCCTTTTGGTAAAGGAAATACCTTAAAAGAGGCTTATGTCATTGATCGAGGGATTCTTACAAAAGAGCCGGACTATCAGTTAAAAAAGATTCATGAGGTGATTTATGATGTTAAAGTTGAAAAGGAACTTATAAAACTTGCCTATTGGATACATAAACGATATGAATGCAATATCACATCGGCCTTAAAACTGATGGTGCCTACGGATGTTCATTCAAAAGTCAAGACGCACAAAGTCGTTACTCTTGATCTAGAGCAAATCAGGAAGGTTCAAGAGGCTTTCCAAAATTTAGAAGTAAGTAAATTAACAACTAAACGGCAAGCGGTTTTGAGAAGTCTTTTGGCTACATTGCATGAGGATAGCAAGAAACCCATAAAAATACCTTTAAAAGAAGCACTTCAAATAGGGCAAACAACCCATGGGCTTTTAAAAACACTTCAAGAACTTGGCTATCTTACGATTATCGATGATGAAATTGGCAGGGATATTCATGTCTTGCGAAAAGGAATGACCAGTCAAGAATTTTGCCTAAATAATGAACAGAAAATGTGTGTAGACAAAGTTACACGTTCACTTAATGAACAAGAGACTTTTTTGCTTTATGGAATTACCGGAAGTGGAAAAACGGAAGTATATATGCAACTTATTCAAAAAGTCTTAAATCGAGGGGAAAGCGTCATCGTGTTGATTCCTGAAATTGGATTGACCCCCTTAACAACACGGCGTTTTGTTGAACGGTTCGGACCGGTTGTAGGGGTCCAACATTCAAAACTGAATGCCGGAGAACGTTATGAACAATGGCTCAAAGCAAAACGTGGCGAGATTCAGATTATGGTGGGTGCACGTTCGGCGATTTTTACACCCTTTAATAAAATTGGACTCATTATTATTGATGAAGAACATGAGCATACATATAAATCTGAGCAAAATCCAAGATATCATGCACGTGAAGTAGCCATAAAAAGAAGTATTGATCATCAGTGTCCGGTGGTATTAGGAAGTGCAACACCCCTGATCGAAAGCTATCATAAAGCCATGACAAATAATTATACCTTGCTTAATCTAACCGCCCGAGCAGTGGAAGGATCAAAACGTCAAGTGACCATGATTGATATGCGTCATGAATTAGAAAATGGGAATATGAGTATTTTGTCCTATGAACTTGAGCAAGGCATTATGGACGCTTTAAAAAATCAAGAGCAAATTATTCTATTTATTAATCGGCGAGGCTTTGCAAATTTTGTGAGTTGTCGTAAATGTGGATTTGTATATACTTGTAAACACTGTGATGTTTCTATGACATATCACGCCAATAATAAACGGATGATCTGTCATTATTGCGGATATTCTTTACCCGTAGATAAAACATGTCCTGAATGTGGATCGTCATACTTAAAAGCCTTTGGGGCAGGAACTCAAAAAATTCAATCCTATATTAAGAAAAACTTTCCAAATGCAAAAATAGCAAGGATGGATCAAGACACGACCCAGAAAAAACATGGACATGAGTTGATTTTAAAGGCTTTTGAAGATAAGGAAATTGATATATTAATTGGTACGCAAATGATTGCAAAAGGACATGATTTTCATAATGTTTCTGTTGTGGGTGTTTTAGCAGCCGACCTTTCCCTGCACATTGATGATTTTCGAGCGGCTGAACGTACTTTTCAATTGGTTACACAGGTCATCGGAAGAACAGGTCGAGGGGATGTTAATGGACATGCATTTATACAAACATATAGTCCTGATCATTTTGCCTTAAAATACGCCCTTGAAGAAAATTACATAGGTTTTTACAATGAAGAAGTTCTATTTCGACGTGCCATGATTTATCCGCCATTTTGTCATATTTTACAAGTGATTACTCTTACAGAAAACGAAGAATTAGGCATGCGTTTTTTAAATGAACGTGTTGAGAAGATTGAGAATTTTGTTGACAAGGAGAAACAATTCGGTGATATTATTGTCTTAGGTCCTGCTAAGGCAGGTATTGGTAGAGTAAAAGGCAAGTACCGTCATCGTCTATTAGTTAAAGGGAGTTCATATAAGCAGTTGACGAATATTAGGAAAGAACTTTATAATAGTATTGACAATAAATTAAGTCAAGTTTTGCAAATACACGTGGATATCAATCCGTTAATTATGTACTGATAGAAAAGGAGATTACTATGGCATTAAGACAAATACGTATTGAAGGTGATGAGATTCTTCGGAAAAACGCAAGAATCGTTGAAGAAATAACACCAAAGATTAAAGAACTCGTTGCAGATATGATTGAAACCATGTATCATGCCAATGGAGTAGGACTTGCAGCACCTCAAATTGGTGTTTTAAAACGCATCGTTATTATTGATGTCGGTGAAGGCCCGATAGTAATGATTAACCCTGAAATCCTTAAACGCAGTGGCGAACAAGAAGGTATCGAAGGGTGTTTAAGTGTTCCGGGAAAATCAGGGATTGTAAAACGTCCGAATTACGTAAAAGCACAAGCTGTCAATTTAGAAGGTGATGTGTATACGATTGAAGGTGAAGAACTACTGGCGCGTGCAATTTGCCATGAGTTAGATCATCTAAATGGTCAACTATACATTGATATTGCAGAAGAAATGGTTGACTACGATCAAGAGAACGATCAAGAATAGGAGTGATATAATGAAAATCATTTTTATGGGAACTCCGGAGTTTAGCATTCCGACATTAAAAACATTGATTGCATCTGAGCATGAAGTTGTTGCATGCTACACACAACCGGATAAGCCCAAAGGTCGCGGTAAGAAAATGATGATGCCACCGGTGAAAGAAGTATGCATTGAACATAATATTCCGGTATATCAACCCAAACGCATCAGAAATCATGCCGAAGTTGAACAATTTGCTTCAATCGATGCTGATATTGCTGTTGTCATCGCTTATGGACAGATTTTACCTGAAGCCGTTTTGTCGGCCCACCCATATGGATGTGTCAATATACATGCGTCTTTGTTACCTAAGTATCGAGGTGCGGCGCCTTATCAGTGGGCAGTTATTAACGGTGAACAAGAAACCGGTATTACAACTATGCAGATGGATGTTGGAATGGATACAGGTGACATGTTGTTAAAGACACATGTATCTATGTCTTCTGATGAAACTGCGGGCAGCTTGCATGACAAGTTAATGTTAATGGGTGGACCGCTTATTTTAGATACCTTAAAGGCAATTGAAGAGGGAAGCATTGTAGCCGAAAAACAAGATAATGATGCAGCAACGTATGCACCGATGCTTAACAAATTATCCGGTGAAATCGATTGGACACAACCCGCTATAAAAATCGAACAGTTAATTCGAGGGTTAAACCCTTGGCCAAGTGCCTATAGTTTTTTGGGTGAAAAGTTAATAAAAATATGGAAAGCGTCGGTTGAAAATAGTAATGACGTGATTTCTTGTCATGAAGCTAAGCCCGGAGAAATATGTCATATCGATAAAACTCTAGGCATTGGCGTTTGTTGCGGTCAAGGCGTCCTTTTTATACATGAACTTCAGCAGCAAGGAAAAAAACGCATGAATGCGATGGATTATCTTAACGGACATTCTCTTCGCATCGGAGATTTATTTAGAAAAGCTTAGAGGAGAAGTGATTTTATGTTTTATGGTTTTTCATGGTACGCATCATATATTATTTTGCTTCCGGCCATTATTTTCACATTATATGCAAGTAGTAAAGTGAAATCAACCTTTAAAAAGTATTCAAAATTTGCCAATAGAAATGGTTATACCGGTGCCCAAGTAGCACGTAGGATATTAGATGATCATGGTATGAGTCATGTTAGAATTGAGCATGTTCCGGGAGAGATGACAGACCACTATGATCCTCAAACAAAGGTTGTTCGACTATCCGATACTGTTCATAGTCAGACATCACTAGCAGCGATTAGTGTTGCCGCACATGAATGTGGACATGCTATACAACATGAAGAAGAATATCTTTTTTTATCTGTACGCCATGCTATTGTACCTGCTGTGAATATAGTCAATAAAATGTCGATGCCAATGATTATGATTGGGGTTATTCTGGGTGGATTTGGTGGAAATTCAAGTATTGGATATTTAATGATTCAATTAGGTATTTTGTTCTTTTCCGGTGCTGTCTTTTTTCAGTTTGTAACCTTACCGGTTGAGTTTAATGCATCTAAACGCGCACTTCATATCCTTGATGTTGAACGTATGCTTAGTGTGGAAGAGATGATTCCTGCGAAAAAAGTATTAAATGCAGCGGCATTAACTTATGTAGCGGCAGCGGCTACCTCTGTTTTGAGTTTGATTCGTCTCATTCTTATATTCGGAGGTCGACGTGATGACTAATATTAATGAACGTCATATGGCCTTAAAAATATTAGAAGATGTGGACAAGAAGAATATATTTGTAAGCCAAGTAATTGAGGACTATTTTCAACTCGAGGACTTAACAAAGCAACAGCGAAGTTTTATATCAAAGTTAGTATATGGTGTGATCGAGAATCAATTATTAATCAATTATTATATCCACGCATCATCAAGTGTTAAGAACAACAAAATCAAACCGGTCATTCGAATCATTTTACAGCTTGGTATTTATCAACTCTTGTTTTTAGATAAAGTACCTGCACATGCAGCGATTAATGAGGCCGTCAAATTAGTGAAAAAGAGGAAAATGTTTCAACTCCGTGGATTCGTCAACGGTGTTTTACGAAACATTGAGCGTAATCATGAAGACATATATGCTAAAATACAGGCGTTACCGTTTGAACAACGTTTATCAATCACCTATTCGGTCAAAGAGGAACTCATTAAATATTTATTGGAAATGTATGAAGCAGGTGAACTTGAAGCTTACTTAAAATCAAGTTTGGCCGTAAAAGATACATGTATTCGCACCAATATATTAAAACAATCGCCAACAGCTCTTAAGGAACGTTTATCAAAAAAATATACTGTTAGAGACGGTTATTTATTCGATGAAGCTTTTTATCTGTCAGACTATAATCGTTTAGAAGACGTGGAGGGCTTTCGAGAAGGTTGTTTTCAAGTACAAGATGAAAGTTCAATGTGTGTGGCTAGACTTGTAAATCAAAAGGCAAAGTCCATTATTGACGTTTGTTCAGCCCCAGGAGGCAAGGTTACACATTTAGCTGAATTAAAAGAAGACCAAGCTTCGATTATTGCCTGTGATGTGTCACAAAAAAAGGTTCAAAAGATTGACGAGAACTGTAAACGATTAGCGTTAGATTCGATTACAACCCAAGTGGCAGATGCAAGCCAGTATAATGAAGCTTGGAAAGATGCCTTTGATTGTGTTTTAGCGGATGTGCCCTGTTCCGGATTAGGGATTTTACGAACGAAACCGGATATTAAAATGAATATGTCACTAGAAAAAATCGAGTCACTTATTAAAATTCAGAAAGAAATATTGGATAATGTTCATCAATATGTTAAAATTGGTGGCGAGTTAATATATAGCACGTGTACAATTAATTCAAATGAAAATGAAGAACAGATGCGTTGGTTTTTAGACATGCACCCTGATTTTGAAAGAGTAGCCTTAAGCAAAGAGTGTTTAGATGAGAGCATACAACCGTTTGTAAGGGATGGATATATTCGTCTATTAACGCATACGTCAAGAACAGATGGTTTTTTTATCGCTAAACTGAGGAGAATCAAATAAAATGAATAGTTATGATATTCAATCAATGAATATAGATGAAGTCAATAATATCCTTAAGGAGTACGGAGAGAAAAGCTTTCGGGCCAAACAGATTTTTCAGTGGTTGCATGAAAAGCAGAGTAAATCCTATGATATGATGACAAATATTTCTGTAGGGTTGAAAGAAAGGCTTCAAACTGACTATCCGCTTACGCAGCTTAAAGAAGTGGCAAAAAATGAAGATTTGCAGGATCAAACGGTGAAATATTTATTTGAACTAGAGGATGGACAACTTATTGAAACCGTACTTATGTCCTATAAATATGGATATTCTGTTTGTATTTCTTCCCAAGTGGGATGCCGAATGGGGTGTACTTTTTGTGCCTCAACCTTAAACGGGTTAACGCGACAATTACTCCCTTCTGAAATGCTTGAACAAATATATCATATTGAGCGACAATTAGAAGAACCTATACATAGTGTGGTTATTATGGGAACGGGTGAACCCTTTGACAATTATGAAAATCTGCAGCGGTTTATTGAATTGATTTCCCATGAGAAAGGGAGAAACCTTTCGAGAAGACATATAACCGTTTCAACGTGTGGAATCATTGAAAAAATACAGCAATTTTCTTTAGACTCACCTCAAGTAAATTTAGCCATTTCTCTACATTCGCCATATCAAGAACAGCGAGCAGACATGATGCCTATTGCAAAGAAAAACGAACTTCATGATTTAATTCGAACATGTCATGAGTATGTTGGTCAAACCGGACGACGTATATCCTTTGAATATAGCTTGATTCATAATGTTAATGATACAAAACAGCATGCACTTGATTTAGCAGACTTGCTAAAAGGATTACTCTGTCATGTAAATTTAATCCCGATTAATCCGGTGGATGAGAAAGAACAAGAAGCATCGGACCAATACCATGTATTAAAGTTTCAAAAGATACTAGGCAATCATAATATTATATCCACTATTCGAAGATCATTAGGACAAAATATAGATGCGGCCTGTGGCCAATTAAGAAATCAATACAGAAAGAATTTATAGTCCTATAGAGGAGGAGCTATGCAATCATATGGTTTAAGTCATAAAGGATATATTCGAAAAGTTAATCAAGATGCGTTTTTCCAACAAGATACCCCCATAGGTCCACTGGAGAATTTGTATGTCTTGGCTGATGGGATGGGAGGTCATCGTGGCGGAGAAGTGGCGTCAAAACTTGCTGTTGATACGATTATCCAAAACGTTCAAAAAGCAAAAAGTAAAATGGCACCGGTTCAAATATTAGAAAGTGCAATTGTTACTGCAAATACACGGATTTTTAAGGAAGCAATTGAAGATTCAACCCTATATAATATGGGGACAACAACTATTGCTTCCTGTATTGTTGATCGCCATATCTATATTGCGCATGTCGGTGACAGCCGCTTATATGTATTTACGGACAACTTAGAACAAGTGACGAAAGACCACTCTTACGTACAAGAGCTCGTGGATGTTGGTGCAATAACCCAAGAGGAAGCAAGAAACCATCCTAAAAAAAATCAAATTACACGTGCAGTTGGAATTGACCCAACAATTCAAGTAGATACCTATACTATTGATTTAGAAACGATTTATCATGAAATTCAATACATTCTTATATGTACAGACGGATTAACGAATATGGTTTCAGAATTAGAAATCACAGAGGTGATTAATAGAGAGAAAGAAATTCAACAAATCTGTGAAGAATTGATTAAAAAAGCATTACATGCAGGCGGGACCGATAATATTACATGCATTGTTATTAAGAACAATTAAAAGGCGGTGGAAAAATGTTACAAATAGGTTCAATACTTAATGAACGTTATGAAATTATAGAAAAAATCGGCTCAGGGGGAATGAGCATTGTATATAAAGCGAAAGATACTAAATTAGAAAGATATGTTGCCATTAAAGTTCTACGTGAAGAATTTTGTCTTGATGAAAACTTTGTTAAGAAGTTCAAAGTTGAAGCCCAGTCTGCGGCGAGTTTATCCCATCAAAATATTGTTAATATTTATGATGTTGGAAATGAAGGACGTACCCATTTTATTGTAATGGAGTACCTTGAAGGCCAAACATTAAAAGATTACATAAAAGAACAAGGGCAAATTCAAGAAGAATACTTACTGAAAATAGCATTAAGTATCGCTTCAGCTTTGGAAAATGCCCATATCAACCATATTATCCATCGTGACATAAAGCCCCAAAATATCATTTTAACCAAAGACGGTAAAGTCAAAGTGGCTGATTTTGGAATCGCACGTATTGCAACAGACCAGACATTAGACGCTCATGAAAACCCTTCGGGAAGTGTCTATTATATTGCACCTGAACAAGCTCGAGGTGGCTATCAAGACCATAAGAGTGACATATATTCACTAGGTATTACAATGTATGAAATGGCTACAGGTAAGCTTCCTTTTAGTGGGGACAATCCGGTGAATGTTGCGCTTAAACAGATTCATGACCCCATGCCGAAACCATCAGATATAAATGCAGAAATATCTCCAAATGTGGAGACAATTATTTTGAAAGCGACAGAAAAGAAAACGTCATTAAGATATCAAAATACTGAAGAACTTATTGAAGACTTAAAACTCGCTATGACAAATCCGGAAGATATATTAGTTTATACGAATGACATGGAAATGGATGAAACTTTGGTTTTACGTAATGAAGAAATGAAACATATATGGAACAAACAAGAAGTCAATGCCTATAGTAAAGAAAAAGATCCTTTAGAAAAAGTTGCGGTGATTGGTGGGATACTACTTTCCTTAGTTATCGTGTCTATATTAGTCATCTTTGTCTATAATAATTATGCTAAAAAGATGATTCCTGAAGAAATTGAAATCCCAAATGTTATGGACATGGAATTAAGTCAAGCGAGCGAAATGCTAAAAAATCTTCAACTTGACATTAACGTTATAAGTAACGAATACCATACAGAGATTGAAAAAAATCATATTATTTCACAGTCGCCACAGGAAGGCAGCTTGGTTTTGGCGGATACAGTCGTTGAAGTGACAATAAGTAAAGGAATACAACTTTTTACGATAAATAGTGTCGTACAACAATCCTATGATGATGCAAGGAAGATGCTGGAAAATAGTGGGTTTACAGTCGAAGTCATACCTGAATACAGTGATGTGGCCCCAACCGGAACGGTTATTCGTCAAAATCCCTTACCCAATGAATCAGTTGCAGAAGGGACGCTTGTTACCATTTACGTTAGTCAAGGTCCTGAGATTACCTATGTCGAAGTTCCGCGATTAGAAAATTTAGATATTGATGAAGCGCAAAACGTGTTAAAAAGTCTTAACTTAGAGTCTGGAAATGTTACCTATATCCATCATGATACGATTGCAGAAAATAAAGTGATTAGCATGTCTGTAAATGCCGGCAGAGAAGTTGCAGAAGGATATGTTATTGACCTTGCGGTTAGCTTAGGTCGTGAGATAAGGCTAGAAACAAAATCATTCGTGATTAATAATATACTTGATCATAATCAAGAAGAATGTGAATTAAAAGTTGTTTTGGCAATAAACGGAGAAGAAAAAACACTCTTTAATGATGTCGTTACAGATACTGATTTTCCGATGACCTTAAGTGCAACGGAAACGGGAGAAGGTATCATACATGTATATAATGATGGCGTACAACAATATGAATTTTTTGTGCAATTTACGGAAGCAGTCCCCAATACAAATTCGGGAGAAAGCAATGGAGGGAATGAATGATAGGGAAAATCGTTAAAGGCATTGCCGGATTTTATTATGTAGATATTGACCATGTTGGCGTATATCAGTGTCGCGCTCGCGGTATATTTAGAAACCAAAAGATTAAACCGCTTATTGGAGATAATGTACGTATTGAAGTAACACATGAGGAAGACATGGAAGGAAATGTCCTTGAGATTTTACCAAGAAAAAATGAACTCATCCGACCAACAGTATCAAATATCGACCAAGCATTTGTTGTTTTTTCTGTGGCGCATCCTGAACCAAATTTAAACTTATTAGACCGATTTTTAATTGCTGTCATGTCCAATGGGATTGAAGCCATTATATGTTTTAACAAAATTGATTTGTTAGACAAGCTCGATAGTGAAGTTGTCAATATGTATAGACAAGCCGGATATAAAGTGATGATGATGAGTGCAGTACATGGTGATGAAGGTGATTTGCTATCGATGATTGATCAAATTGAGTCTGAAATGAAAGGTAAAACGACTGTTTTTGCCGGTCCGTCCGGGGTTGGAAAATCAACGATTATCAATTTGATCCAAGAGCATACCTATATGGAAACCGGTAGTATCAGTGACAAAATTAAACGTGGTAAGCATACGACACGTCATGTAAACCTGATTCCGATTGACCATCATTCATATGTTGTTGACACTCCGGGATTTAGTTCTTTGCAGTTAGAAGAATTAGAAGCAGAAGAAGTCAAAGAGTATTATATAGAATTTGCGCGCTATGAACCTATGTGTAAATTTGCCGGGTGTAACCATATTAATGAGCCTAAATGTGGGGTGAAAGATGCGCTAAAAAATGGAGATATACATGAAATTCGATATAATAATTATTTGCACATCTATAATGAAATAATGGATAAAAAGAAATACTAAATACGATTGTACTTAAAGGAGAAAAAAATGATTAAAATAGCACCATCAATATTATCAGCAGATTTTGCAAATTTAGGAAAAGAAGTTCAACGTATTGACGTGGCAGGTTGTGACATGGTTCATATCGATGTTATGGATGGACATTTTGTTCCCAACATTACATTTGGACCTCCTGTGATAAAATCAATACGATCATTTACCGAAAAAACCTTTGATGTTCATTTAATGATTGAAAGCCCGGAGCGATATATCAAGGAATTTGTTGAGGCCGGAGCAGATATTATTACCGTACATGCAGAAGCAACAACACATTTACATCGAATTTTACAATATATTAAATCATTTGGCATTAAAACCGGAGTATCCCTTAATCCGGGTACCCCGTTAAGTGTTTTAGATTATATTTTAGATGATATTGACATGGTACTGATTATGACAGTGAATCCTGGCTTTGGTGGACAAAGCTTTATTCCTGCTATGTATGAAAAAATTAAAGCCTTATCAACAATAAAAGATATGCACAATAAAACCTTTGATATACAAGTGGATGGCGGCATTGGCTTAGATAATTTAAAAAGGGTTGTTGATGCCGGAGCAAATGTTATAGTTGCAGGTTCGGCTATATTTAAGGCAAAGGATTTGGAACTGCAAATCGAGAACTTTAAGTCCATTAATTTATAAGAGGTTAAAAGATGAAGAAATGTTTGATTATAAGTGGAGGAGAGATTGAACCGAATGATCTTTTGAATTATTTAGAGATTCAAGATGAAGAACTTTATATAATCGGAGTTGATGGAGGATGTCAGGTGCTTTATGACCATCATATTATTCCGCATCAGATTCTTGGAGATTTTGATACACTTGATCAAAAAATTCAAGAATTTTATATGAAGAAAAATATTTTTATCAATGCGTTAGATCCTGTAAAAGATATGACAGATACCCATGCTGCTTTTGAAGAAGCTCAAAAGATTGGGGCTGAAGAAATTGATGTTTTTGGCTTTTTCGGGACTCGCTTAGACCATTGTTTGGGAGCTTTAATGACTGCCTTTAAGTATTCAAAATGTATAAATATACGTTTTTTTGATGAACATAATGTGGTTCATATTATTGATGGTAATCGTCAGCTTTTACTTGAAAAAAATTCCAAAGAATTACGGCGTACCTATAAATATATTTCCATTATTCCTATCGAGCAAGCATGGATTATTCAAACGAAGAACTTGAAGTATCCTCTTGAATCTGCAGTTTTATCTCCTTATGATAGCTATGGTGTGAGTAATGAAATTATGAATGTTCAGGCAACCATTGACGTAAAAGACGGGAAGCTCTTCATTATACAGTCCAATGATTAATAGAAAAAAACAGGCCCTGCAATCCATATCGCTTAGCGCGATAGAAATTGCAAGTCCTGTTTTATCATTTTTTCAACTTCATATCCAATAATTAAGCTCTTTCAACTTTGCCTGAACGTAAACATTTTGTACAAACGTCGAGTTTTTTAACACTACCATCAACGATTGCTCTAACAGTTCTAACGTTTGGTTTCCATTGTTTGTTTGATCGTCTATGAGAATGGCTTACTTGGTTTCCGAAGTGTACACTTTTATCACATACTGCACATTTTGCCATTGTTGCACCTCCTTACTTCTTCCTATATCAATACAACAATCCAATTTTAACAAAAAAAGTCTTAGAATGCAAGATAAAGATTAAGAAATTTTAAAAAAAATTAAATAATAATTTGAAATCATAGGAAAAGATGATATAATGAAAAAACAGTAAACTGAAAAAGGAGGCTTACCATGGTTGGAAATATGGAAAATGAGCTTGGTAAAGTAGTCATTGAAAATGAGGTGCTTGCTAAAGTTGCCGGATTATCAGCAATTGAATGTTATGGCGTCGTCGGCATGGCTATGGTTAATTTTACTACGGGACTAACTAGGTTACTAAAGCGTGAAAGTCTTACAAAAGGAATTGACCTGCAGGTTAATGAGAATATTATCTCAATAGAATTACACATAATCATTGAATATGGTGTAAATATTAAAGCTGTTACGGATAGTCTAATCAGCACAGTGAAGTATAAAGTCGAAACGTTCTCAGGTATGGCGGTTGATAAAATCGATGTGTTTGTTGAAGGTGTTCGCGTAGACGAATAATAACTTGAAGGAGGAAGACCAGTGACTTTAGAGACAATAAACTCGAACGTAATAAAAAATATGTTCATAGCTGGTGCTAAATATTTAGAATCAAAGAAAAAATATGTAGATGAGTTAAATGTATTTCCGGTACCGGACGGTGACACGGGAACAAACATGACATTAACCATCTTAGCTGCAGCAAAAGAAGTGGACAAAGCCAAAGGTTCAGATATGGCGGCGATTGCAAAAGCAATATCATCCGGATCACTTCGAGGTGCGCGTGGAAATTCAGGTGTTATTCTATCACAGCTTTTACGTGGATTTTCCAAAGAAATCAGTTCACATGACGAACTCGATACCATCATATTGGCAAATGCCATGGGAAAAGGCGTCCAGACAGCATATAAAGCGGTTATGAAGCCGAAAGAAGGAACAATATTAACTGTTGCAAGAAAAATGGCAGAGAAAGCCGCAGAAGTCGCGGTAGAATCTCAAGACATATTGTTTTTATTAAACGAAGTATTTAAATATGGTAATGAGGTTTTAGAACAAACACCGGATATGTTACCGGTCTTAAAAGAAGCCGGTGTGGTTGATGCAGGTGGACAAGGGCTTATGTACATTATCCAAGGAGGCATCATGGCCTTAGAAAACGGAACGGATGTTACGCTTGAACTCAGTGAAGAAAGCACATCTGTCGATCAAGAACCGCATGTATCCTTTATACACGTGGAGAAAGATATCAAGTTCGGATATTGTACGGAATTCATTATAGATACAGGTGATCGACATACACTTGAAGAAAATGAAAAACATGCCAATGGATTAAAACGTTTTTTAGAAACAATCGGCGATTCAATTGTATCTGTTGCAGATGAAGATCTCATTAAGATTCATGTGCATACAAATGACCCTGGAACCGCAATGCAGCGAGCATTAACAATTGGACAATTGAGTAATATTAAAGTGGATAATATGCGTTTACAGCATGAAGAACATATTATTAAAAATGTTGATGAATACTTAAGAGAAGACGAAAATATTAAGATAAAACCAATCGAAGAAAAACCCTATGGCTTTGTTGTTGTTTCTGTCGGTGAAGGTATTAATACCATATTTAAAAGTCTTGGAGTGGATTATGTAGTGACGGGTGGACAAACAATGAATCCGAGTACGGAAGATTTTGTGAAAGCTGTCTCAGAGATTCCTTCAAAAGTCATCTATATATTACCCAATAATAAAAACATCATTTTGGCGGCAGGGCAAGTTAATGAGTTAGTCGAAGACAAAGAAATATATGTCATTCCGACAAAAACAATACCTCAAGGTGTATCCGCACTGATTGCATTTGATACGACAGTTTCTCCGGAAGAAAACGTTGAAGTCATGACACAAATGAGTGAAGACGTTAAAACCGGACAAGTTACTTTTGCTGTGAGAGATACGAGTATTGATTCAAAACCGATTCAAGCAGGTGACATCCTTGGAATATCCGATGATGGTATTGCTGTGGTCAATAAAGATATAAAAGCTTGTAGTTTTGAGCTTATTGATACAATTGTTGATTCAATGAGTGAGTTAGTTACGATTTATTACGGAGATGAAGTAGAAGAATCAGAAGCTCAAGTTATTGCAGAATATATTAAAGAAAAGTATGATGATGTGGAAATAGAAGTTCATTATGGTGGTCAACCATTATATTATTATATTATTTCAGTAGAATAATATTACATAGAAGAGTGTGGACGCACTGTGTCAAAATAGGTTGCCTTTTGGCAGCCTATTTTGCACTGTGAATAAATTGAATGGTATTATAAAAGGTGAATATATGAATTTACTTCTTAAGGATGTTGAGTCATTAAAAAAAGTAGGGCCAAAATCAAAAAAAGCATTAAATCAAATAGGCATATACCGAATATCGGATCTTTTGCATTATTATCCAAGAGACTATGAAACGATTGAAGGTCTTCGCACAGTTGAATCCCTGAATCCGGACGAAACCGCTTATATACGAGGTCGCATTGATTCGACGGTCACGCTTTCACGATTTAACGGTCGTGTTATGGTTCGATTTACATTAAGAGATGACACGGGACGAATCCAAGTTATGTTTTTTAATCAACCATATATTAAAAAAACATTGAATCAAAATGATTGGATTATTCTCAAAGGAAAATATTCTGTAAAAAATAATCGGAAGATGATTACAAATCCCAAAATAATAAAAAGCGAAGAATTTGAGCAATTGACAAAGATCAAACTTAAACCCATCTATCCCTTATCAAAAGAAGTTACCTTAAAACAATTGACAGGCTATGTGAATCAGGCACTTGAGATTATGAAAAATCAAATATCCGATTATATGGACAATGCTGTTCGCCAAAAGTATGCTTTGGCTTCTCTTAGCTTTGCTTACGAAAAAATTCATTATCCCTTGGATAAAAACAATCTTGAAATAGCAAAAAGGCGACTTGCATTTGATGAATTTTTCTTGTTTCAAATGGCCATGCGACGGGTGCGAGAAAAAGTCAAAAAACAAAGCAATGCTTTTAATTTAAAAAAAAATATAGGTATTGAAGGCTTTATATCCGGACTTCCATTTCGACTAACACGAGCGCAAGAAAAAGCATTAGATGATGTGTTTATGGATATGCATGGTGAAACCACGATGGTCCGACTAATCCAGGGGGATGTTGGAAGTGGGAAAACAATTATTGCAACCATTTGTATGTTAAATACAGTTCTTAACGGATATCAATGTGCAATGATGGCCCCAACAGAGGTTTTGGCAAAGCAACATTATCATAGTTTGTCAACACAACTGTCTGAATATAATGTGACCGTAGGATTGCTAATCGGAAGCATGACAAAAAAACAAAAAAAAAGCGTATATGAGCAATTAAAAGAAGGAAGTATTGATGTCATCATAGGAACACATGCACTCATTCAAGAGCATGTTGAATTTAAAGATCTTGCTTTAGTCATCACAGATGAACAACATCGATTTGGGGTGATGCAACGTGAAGCCTTAGTCAATAAAGGACGATATCCCCATACTTTAGTTATGAGTGCCACGCCCATCCCGAGAACCTTAGCCCTAATTGTCTATGGGGATTTAGATATTAGTATTGTAGATGAACTTCCTGCAGGACGAAAAAAAATTGATACATTTCTTGTATCCTCATCATATAGAGAACGTATCTTTAAGTTTGCTATAAAAGAAGTCCAAGCAGGACGCAACGTATATTTTGTTTGTCCAATGGTTGAAGACAATGAAGAACTTCAACTTGCCAATGTAGAATCCTATGTTGAGTCACTGCGAGAGTTTATGCCTTCAACTATTCAAATAGGGATGCTACATGGACGCATGAAGGGAAAAGAAAAAACTGCAATTATGGATGCATTTTTAAGCTATTCAATACAGGTTTTAGTGTCAACAACGGTTATCGAAGTGGGGGTCAACGTTCCAAATGCAACATTAATGATAATTGAAAATGCAGAACGTTTTGGATTAGCTCAACTTCATCAATTGCGAGGGCGCGTAGGCCGATCGGATTTGCAGTCGTATTGCGTTTTGATTTCAGATACAAAATCAACGGAAACAAAGAAAAAATTGAAATTCTTAAGAGATCATGACGATGGGTTTGAACTTGCTGAATACGATTTAAAAACAAGAGGTCCCGGGCAACTGTTTGGTTTAGCTCAATCGGGCGTTCCTTTTTTTAGGTTAGCGAATTTATATGAAGATAAAGAACTCTTAGAGATGACACAAACAATTGTTGGAAATACAGAAATTGATGCGTCAATTGATGAACAGTTAGAATTGTTTTACTATAAATTTGAAGGAAATATAGGAATATAAGGAGAAAATTATGCGAGTTATTGCAGGAAGTGCCAGAAGATTATTGTTAGAATCACCATCGGAAGGCGTTCGACCGACAACAGATCGAACCAAGGAAACATTATTCAATATGATTCAATCAAGAGTGTATCATGCCAAAGTTTTAGATATTTTTTCAGGAAGTGGGGCATTAGGTATAGAGGCATTGAGTCGTGGAGCCGATCAATGTGTTTTTAATGATGTAGATAATAAGTCGATTGAAATCATAAAAAAAAATTTAAATCATACAAAACTTATTGAAAAAGCTAAGATTATAAAGTATGATTATGTTAACGCACTTGATTCATTAAGTAAATCAAAGGACCGTTTTGATATAATTTTTTTAGATCCTCCATATAAGCATGGATATGAGTCAATTGCACTTCAAAAAATCGATACACTTAAATTGTTAAACGAAAATGGATTAATTGTTGTTGAGAGCTCTATAGATACTCAATTAAATGATAAATCTTGGTCCCATTTGATGATAAGGCGTGAAAAGACGTATCGGACCAATAAATTTACGTTCATAGAGTATAAGAAAGGTGAAATAGAATGAAAATAGGTGTATATCCAGGTAGTTTTGATCCGACAACAAACGGACACATGGACATAATTGAACGAGCATCAAAGTTAGTTGATCAGTTGATTGTTGGTGTGTTGAACAATCCGGATAAAACACCGCAACTTGATGTAAATGAACGTGTTGCCTTATTAGAAACATTAACGAAAGACTTGGATAATGTAATCATTGAACCGTTTACCGGGCTACTGGTTAATTTTGTAAATGAAAAAAAAGCGCAAATGATTATACGAGGATTTCGAGCAATATCAGATTTTGAATATGAATTACAGTTAGCGCAGACAAATCATATGTTAGATGAAACCATAGAAACAGTTTTCTTAGTTTCTAGAACAGACTATGCATATATCAGTTCAAGCATGGTCAAACAACTCGTTCAATTCGGAGGCGATATATCTCGAATGGTTCCAAAAGAAACAGAGCGAGTTTTATTTGCATCAATAGAAAAGCGATGACAGGAGGGTATTATGGATTCGATAATGTTGTTATTAGACGAGATGGAAGGCTATTTACAAGAGTGTAATAATTTACCGTTTTCAAGTAAAGTGGTTGTTAATATGGAAGTTCTCTATGAATTCATGGCAGATCTACGAATGAAATTACCGGAAGAGATTAAGCGTTCTAAGCGGCTAATTGAGGAAAAAGATAAGATTATCAGTGAAGCAGAAGCGGTAGCAAAAGGAATCGTTGATGAAGCAAAACGTCAAGCAGAAAAGATGCTCGATGAGCACGAAATACGTCGCCAAGCGATAAAAGAAGCAGAGGCCATGCTGGCACAAACAAAGCAAACAGCAGATGAAATTACCGAAAGCGCCTACGACTATGTAGATTCGATTTTAGCGCAAAGCCAACAAGTCATGGAAGATATGTTGCAAAACAGTGAACAGCAGTTTGGGACATATGATCAATACATGCGCGAACAACTCGATGTCATTCATGGCAATCGGAATGAACTCAAGCGTACAGATAAATAGAAAAAGCTTATAGAATGATTATCGGTTGCGTATAGTCATTCTTTTTAACTTGATTTGATTTTTCTAAGACAAGGTTATTATATAGGCGGGTGTAGCGAATTTCGTCGTCTAACATCTTCTGTCCCACAAGATCCAAAGTTTTTTGATGATTATGTACATTCGTGATTAAAGGCAGATGTGATTGTTTTTTTAGTAAAGATAAAACAGGCCCAGCCGATTTTTTAAAGCCAAGTATTTTGACGTATGAATGTAGTTGGCTGTCTTGCTTTTCTTCAATAGTGCTCGTTTCAATATTAAGAAAACTATGGAGTAGTGCTCTTTGAATCGTTGTTTTCGTATAATTTTTTGATTGAACTTTATCGATAAATAATTCGTAATCGTTTGCAGGGGTTATAGAATTCTGAAGTCGATTTTTTAATTCGAGGGGAAAATCAAAAATATTTTCAAGGGAAGGATGGTTAACGTTTAATATATAGCGATAATAAGGATGACAGTCTTTGGCAAATATGGGGAAAATAGTATGGTTTAGTTTAGACGCTATATAATCACCACATGCACTAGGCATCGTCAAGCTGATCTCGTTTGATTTATTATTTTCTATGGCTAATCGAATAGCGGTTGCTGAAGCATAATTGCCATAAAGCTTTGTCTCAAGATAGGATGAACCGATTCGCTGAATTGTAAATGGTCTTATTGTAGAGCTTAAACTTTCCAAAGCTTTTAAATATTCGATCGCTAAAATATTGTTTGAACCCTTTAACAAATATTCATAGTCCGGATAGATTCTTGAAGCGGCTAAGCTTCTTGCTTTTGGGTATGAATATCCGCTTTTTAGATTTGCCTTTAATTGGTCTCTATAGGCATCTGTTTCATTGAGAAAAAGATGTGCAAGGTCCGATATAGCACCTAGGTTACCGTGTTCGCTCCCAAAGCTTAAATAATCAATACAATTTAGTTGAGTGAGCAAGTCAACAGATCCTCTTGCAAAAAGTTCTGCAGAAGCGGTTGAATATAGCGTAGGAAGTTCAATAACGACATCAATACCCCCTAAGAGAGCTAGATGTGTGCGTGTCCACTTGTCAAAAATAGCAGGTTCACCACGTTGTACATAGTTTCCGCTCATAATGGCAATAACAAAATCCGCATTTAATTGTTGTTTTGTTTGGGCAATTTGATAGGCATGTCCATTATGAAAAGGGTTGTACTCAGATATAATTGCTGCGATTTTCATAAATTGACCTCCTTGTTTTTATTTTATACTAAAGCTTTCCTAGAGAAAGTGCAATAAGGAAAATGAAAAAAATGTAAAAAGATATTGTATACAATGAACAATTTGTTTATAATGGAGTTGATGGGTATGATTACATACACGAAAGGAGCAATAAAAGTGAGTTTTATTGAAGGAATTAAAGAAAGAGCAAAAGCAAACATTCAAACGATTGTATTACCGGAGTCACTTGAGTTAAGAACATTAGAGGCGACAGAGCAGATTTTGAAAGAAAAAATTGCGCAAGTAATTTTAATTGGTAAAGAAGAAGAAATCGTGGCTAAGGCCGGTGACTTAGATATTTCCGGAGCGACAATTATTGATCCGGATAATTTTACTGAAATGAAGGATTACATTGCATCATTAGTTGAACTTCGAAGCAAAAAAGGAATGACGGAAGAAAAGGCGGCAGAATTATTAACAACAGAGCCTTTATATTTAGGCGTTATGATGGTTAAAAAAGGTATGGCCGGTGGTATGGTTGCCGGCGCGGTAAATTCGACAGCAAATGTTCTAAGACCATCATTACAAATATTAAAAACAGCTCCGGGTACTAAGCTTGTATCTTCGTTTTTTGTAATGGTTGTGCCGGATTGTGAATATGGCGCAAATGGTACATTTATTTTTTCAGATAGTGGATTGGTTCAAAATCCGAATTCAGAAGAGCTGGCGTCAATTGCAGGAAGCTCGGCAAAATCCTTTGAAATACTTGTTGAAGCAAAACCAGTTGTAGGTTTGTTGTCGCATTCAACCATTGGAAGTGCAAAACATCCGGACGTGGATAAAGTTGTTGAAGCAACTCGCTTAGCCAAAGAACAGTATCCGGAATATGCCATTGATGGAGAATTCCAATTAGATGCAGCCATTGTTCCGAGTATTGGACAAGCTAAAGCTCCTGGAAATGAAGTGGCTGGACATGTTAACGTTCTTGTATTCCCTGATTTAGATTCCGGAAATATTGGATATAAATTAACCCAGAGATTAGCGAAGGCAGAAGCCTATGGTCCTGTAACACAAGGTATAGCAAAGCCGGTTAATGACTTGTCAAGAGGATGTAGTTCTGAAGATATTGTAGGCGTTGTTGCAATTACAGCAGTTCAAGCCATTAATCAAAGCAGATAAAGGAGTGTCTTATGAATATTCTCGTACTCAATTGTGGAAGCTCGTCTCTAAAGTACCAACTTATTAACATGGATAATGAAAATGTATTAGCGATTGGAATTTGTGAACGTATTGGTATTGAAGGATCACAAATTAAACATGAAGTTGAGGGAAAAGAGAAAGTTGTTTTGAAAGCAGAAATGAGAAATCATGAGGATGCTGTAAAATATCTTGTTGAAGCACTTGTTGATAAAAATCATGGATGTATTGAATCAATGGATGAAATATCAGCAGTCGGACACAGAGTTGTTCACGGTGGTGAATTTTTCTCGGACTCTGTCATCATTGATGAGAGAGTCATGGATGTTATTGAAGAATGTGTCGAATTGGCCCCCCTTCATAACCCAGCCAATCTGACAGGGATTCGAGCTTGTCAACGTATTATGCCGACAATACCAATGATTGCTGTCTTTGACACTGCATTTCATCAAACAATGCCTGAAAAAGCCTATTTATATGCAATTCCTTATGAGTATTATGAAAAATACAAGATAAGACGTTACGGATTTCACGGCACATCACATAAGTATGTAGCCAATAGAGCTGCAGAATTACTTGGACGTCCCATTGAAGAACTTAAAATTATTGTATGTCATTTGGGTAATGGTGCAAGTGTATGTGCTGTTGATAAAGGAAAATCCATTGATACATCGATGGGACTAACGCCTTTAGAAGGTCTTGTTATGGGAACACGAAGTGGAGATATTGATCCGGCAATTGTTGACTACATCGCCCAAAAAGAAAATGTATCTGTACACAAGGTTATCGAAATATTAAACAAGAAATCCGGAGTATTAGGTCTTTCGGGTATTTCCAGTGATTTTAGAGATATTCGGGCAGCTGCCAATAAAGGCAATCAGCATGCCCTTCGAACGATGGAAGTGTTTGAATACCGTGTTGCAAAATATATTGGTTCTTATGCGGCAACATTAAATGGACTTGATGCATTAGTATTTACAGCCGGACTTGGAGAAAACAATATCTCTGTTCGTGCAAACATTTGTAAACAACTCGGGTATTTAGGAATCGAAGTTGATCATGAACTTAATAATTGTACTGCGATTGAACGTGATTTTAGTAAAGAAGATGCGACATGTCATTCAATGGTTATTCCGACAAATGAAGAATTAATGATTGCACGTGAAACGCTAAAATTAGTATAAAGTTTAATTAACTTTCTATAAAATGGTTGACAAACAAAATACTAATGGTTATAATAAATTTTGGCGATTTAACATCAGGCAATAGCGAAAAGAAGGTGAATATATGTTACTACATTTAGTTGAAGCATTTATTCGAAGTGATCAAATAACATTAAAACAGACGTTTGATGATTTTGTTTTCGAGGATGGCGTACATGAATATCAAGTTGTTGAGCCATTGACATGCGACTTGACATTTGAACGAATAAACGAAAATGATATTCTAGTCGAAGGCACAGCGAACATTGGTTTAATTATTCCGTGTGACCGTTGTACTGTGGATGTTATAGAGAATGTGAACGTAAATATTCATAGATCCATATCCCTTCATGATAACGAAGAATTTGCCTACTTACAAGGGGCAGAACTTGATGTGGAGGCGTTTTTGTTAACGGAATTGTTAATTGAATTCCCACAAAAAGTGTTGTGTTCTGATGAATGTAAGGGTCTATGTGAACAATGTGGCGCAAACCTCAATGAGCAAGAATGTTCATGTGAAAAAGGTCATGTTGATATTCGAATGGCTCATTTAAAAGATTTGTTTGATAGCAAATTTAAGGAGGTGTAACGAAGATGGCAGTACCAAAGAGAAAAGTATCCTCATCACGTAGAAATAAGCGTCGTGCTCAAAGCTGGACATTATCAGCTCCAAACTTGGGAAGATGTACAAAATGTGGTGAGTTAGTGATGCCGCACAGAGCTTGTAAGGCATGTGGAACATACAAGAATAAAGTGGTTGTTGAAAAAGAATAATTCGATTTTCTAAAACAGGAAAACCTTTGGTTTTCCTGTTTTTTGATAGTCACTTTCTTCTATGGGAATATACTTGAAAAGTCGGCGAAAAAATAGTATAGTAATCTAAGAACTTATTGAAAGGGGTACACTATGGATCAAGTAAGTATTGCTGTTGATGCAATGGGAGGGGACCATGCACCGGATATTGTTGTTGATGCTGCTGTTATGGCATTAGAACAAGAGCCGAATATCATATTGACATTATTTGGTAATGAAGATATGATTAAAGATAAGTTAGTGGGTAGAAGTTATGATCAAAGCCGACTAAATATTGTCAATGCGACAGAAACTATCGATAATAACGAGTCTCCGGTTTTAGCGATACGCCGAAAAAAAGAATCATCTATTGTCAAAGGATTACGGTATGTTAAAGAAGGACACGCAGACGCATTTGTTTCGGCAGGAAGCACAGGTGCCGTTTTGGCAGGAGGAACCTTAATTATCGGTCGAATCAAAGGGGTTGAAAGACCGGCCTTAGGATCGTTTATTCCCACCAAGAATGGTGTAACCTTGCTGATGGACTGTGGAGCTAATGTCGACTCAAAACCAATCTTTTTGCATCAGTTTGCTAAGATGGGCGCAAGTTATAGTCAATCCTTTACAGGTAAAGCAAGGCCAACAATAGGACTTTTAAATGTTGGAGAAGAAGAAAAAAAGGGCAATAGCTTAACAAAAGAAACATACATACTCTTAAAGCAAGATACTTCATTAAATTTCATTGGAAATATTGAAGGAAGGGATATTGCATCGGGACAAGCAGATGTCATTATTGCAGATGGTTTCACCGGAAATCTTATATTAAAGCATACAGAAGGCTTGGCCATGTTCTTGTTGTCTCAGATAAAACAAGCAATCACATCAACGTGGTACTCAAAAATTGGTGCCTTATTAATCAAGGGCCCCTTGAAGAAGATGTTAAAATCATTTGATTATACTGAGTATGGCGGTGCCCCTCTATTAGGCCTCGAAGGACTTGTGGTTAAAGCACATGGAAGCTCTAATGCAAAAGCATTTAAAAATGCAATTGTACAATGTAAAACATTTTCAGATGAGAAGGTAAATGAAAAGATTAAACAACAACTTATATAATACGGAGGTATAAAGATGGATGAAAAAAAACTATTAGAAATTATTGCAGAATTTACAACCTATGAAGCGGATGATATTGAGGAATCAATGGATTTTGTTGATGATCTGGGTATTGATTCTCTTGACTTAGCGCAAATCATTTTAAGTGCAGAATCAGCCTTCGATGTTGATTTAGAAGATGATATGATGGAAAGTGTAAATACTGTTGGGGACGCTATGGAGATACTAAGAAACCGAATCGAAGAAATGGAATAGGGGATTAACGAACAAGTCACCTTAGTACTTGTTCGTTTTTTTTGAAATGTGTAGTCGGTGAGGAGGTAAAGATGAAACACAAAAAATTACATGAGTTTGAATCAGTAATTTCATATCAATTTAAGAATATGAAATTACTGATTCAATCTCTAACACATAGTTCATACGCAAATGAAAACAATTTAAAAAAAATTGAAAATAATGAGCGGCTTGAATTCTTAGGTGATGCAGTTCTTGAAATTGTCACCAGTGATTATTTATATCATAAATATCCTGAAAACCTTGAAGGAGAACTTACAAAGTTAAGGGCAAGTCTTGTCTGCGAACCCACATTAGCGACCTTCGCAAAGGAAATTTCTTTGGATAAGTATATTTTATTAGGCAAAGGCGAAGATGCTTCGGGTGGAAGAAGGAGAAATTCCGTTTTATCAGATACAGTGGAAGCCTTAATTGGTGCGATTTACTTGGATGGTGGTATTGATGAAGCAAAACAATTTATTGAACACACATTGTTGGCTGACATTCAATCCAGACAGCGATTTGTTGATAGTAAGACCCAGCTTCAAGAATATATACAACAGTTTAGTGATTATCCAATTGAATATCGCGTCATGAGTGAAATAGGTCCGGATCATGACAAACATTTCGATGTTCATGTATATCATGATGGTGTGGTCATAGGGCAAGGTTCGGGACGAAGTAAAAAAGGTGCTGAGCAAAGTGCGGCGATGGATGCGCTGCTAAAAATCGAGAGTAAATAAGAGGTTTTTTATGTATTTAAAAAGTATTGATTTATATGGATTTAAGTCCTTTGCAAATAAAATGATATTTAAGTTCGATAAAGGAATTACCGGAATTGTTGGTCCCAATGGAAGTGGAAAAAGTAATGTTGCTGATGCGGTGCGTTGGGTACTCGGCGAACAAAGTGCCAAACAACTGCGGGGAAGTAAGATGGAAGATGTTATTTTTGCGGGAACAGAAACTCGACGGGCCTTAGGCTATTGTCAGGTTGATTTAACTATTGATAATATTGATGGAAAGATGCCGATTGAGTATCGTGAAGTGACAGTTTCGCGTCGGGTATATCGCTCTGGAGAGAGTGCTTATTATATTAACGGAACAGCATGTCGACTTAAAGATGTTCATGAACTTTTCATGGATACCGGTGTCGGAAGAGAAGGATATTCAATCATTGGACAAGGACAAGTGGATAAAATATTATCGTCAAAACCCAATGATCGAAGAGATTTATTTGATGAAGCAGCAGGTATTGTAAAATATAAAACACGAAAGATGGCTGCAACGAAAAAATTAGAGAGTAGCGAGATGGATCTTGAACGAATAACAGATATCATTCGTGAACTTGAAAACCAAAAAAACGGACTTGAAGGACAGGCAGAAACGGCTAGAGTATACCTGGATTTTCGTGAAGACCTAAAAAAACTTGAAGTCAATAGTTTCATTCGTCTGATTGACGATTTCGAAATGAAACTCAAAGAATTGAAAGAAAAAGAAAGCCTTGTTCAGAAAGAATACGAAGAAAAGAAGACCTTTCATAAAGATATGCAACAAAAATATCATGAATATGAAGAGCAATTTAAAATAATTGAAGAAGAATTGGATGAATATCGAGAACACATCACATCAACATCTTTGGCCATTGAAAAACTTCAATCTACAATTAGTCTATCGGAAGAAAAGAAAAAGAATAATACGATACAGATTGAAAAGTTAAAAAATGAAATTCAGCATCTTGAAGATACAGAAATGCGTCGTAGAATCGAGCTGAATGAAATGAAAGACCTCAAGGAAAAACAAAGTAAAAAACTTATAAATGCAGAAAAAATCATCGCTGAGCACCAAGAGGTTTTAGAAAATATTCAACAAGAAATTGCTACATATGAAAATGAAATCGATTCGATACAGACGGATATGATTCAAAGGTTAAATGAAGGATCAAATATCAAGGGACAAGTCCATCGAAATGAAGTGATGATTGAAAACAATTCATCTAGACTAGAACAATTATCCTCGCGAAAAGTTATTGTCTTGCAGACCGTACAAACATTAGAAAATGAATTAAAAAATGCTCAAAGTACTTTAGATAGCTTTGAAAACAATCAACAAAAATTATTGGACCAAAAGCTTGCAATACGCAGTCGCATTGGACAGAAAGAAAAAAGCTTAGCTGAGGAAAAAAAAGCAACGCAAGAAATTGTTCATGAATTAAATAAGAATAAGTCAAAGTTAGAAGCCATTAAAGATATGGAAGAACAATATGATGGCTATTATTATAGTGTAAAAAAGGTAATGGAGTTAAACGATCCAGGGGCATTAGGCGTTGTTGCAGAACTCATTCATGTTGATAGCAAATATACAAGGGCCATTGAACTTGCTTTAGGTTCAGGTTTGCAAAACATTGTTACCTTAAATGAGCAAAAAGCAAAAAGTTTTATCGACTATCTTAAAAAAAATAAGTTTGGACGAGGAACATTTTTACCTTTAAACAATGTACACGGACAGTGTATCCATTCCTTTAAAAAAACAAAAGGATTTATTAATATTGCCAGTGAATTGGTTGATTGTGATGAAAAATATCGCCCCATTATTCGCCATCTTTTAGGACGAATACTTGTTGTTGACAATATCGACAACGGGATTCAATTGGCACGGGAAAACCAACAAAAAGTCCGGATTATTACCTTGGATGGTGAAGTGATAAATCCAGGTGGTGCTATGAGTGGTGGTGCCTTTAAAAACGAAAAAGGACAATTGCTGTCCCGTAAAAATGACATTGAATATTTGATTTCTGAAATTAAACATGATGAGCAAGAAGCCCAAAAATTACATAGGGCAATACATGAAGCGGAACAAGACCTCACATCATTTAAAAATGAAATTGAAGAAATACAAAACCAAGAGCAAAGTATGAACATTCAGCATCATACCATGCTCACACAGATAAATACAAATCAAGTTGAATATAATAAATATCATCAAGAGTTAAAAAATATTTCGGCAGAAGTTGAAGAACTCAAACATGAAACAGCAAATCTATTGGATGAAAAAAATAGCTTGTCAACGCAACTGAATTCGTCACAAACGGATCACGTGGATGCAGAATCAAGAGTTGAGTTCCTTAATGAAAAGATTCAAGTACTCAAAGAAGATTTGAAAATTATTATGGAAGATTTAACAAATGATAAAATGGCATTCACAAGCTTGCAAGAACAGATGCGTCATTATGAAGAAAACATAAGGCGACTATCAGAAGGACTAGAGGATCACACAAAATCCATTGAACGGCTTCGAACAGATATTCAGGCCCATGAATTAAGTTGTTTAAAAGAAACACAAAATCTTCAGAAGAGTCAAGCAGAACAAATAAAAGAACGAGAAAAGTTGGTTGACTTAAATGCAAAGGTCAATGATTTGAAATATAAACGGCAAGATATTCAAGTTCAAAAAGGGCAAATGGATTCTATGCGTGAATTAGCCTATGAACAAGCCAATCAACTGGAAAAAGAACTCATTCGAATTAGCGGAAATATTGAACGAAATGAACTGCAAAAAGAAACCCAAATTAATTATATGTGGGATGAATATGAATTAACATATACAAAAGCATTAGAATTTAAAACCGATATTGAGCTTGCTGAAACAACGATTAAGAGTAAGATATCTTCCATAAAAAGTGAAATGAAACAACTAGGCGATGTGAATGTGCACGCGATTGAAGAGTATCGACAAGTTAAAGAACGTTATACATTTTTAACGTCACAACGAGAAGATTTAATGAATGCAAAAGAGAAACTTTTAAAAATCATTCATGATTTAGATGAACAAATGACACTTCAATTTAGAGAGAAATTCAATGAGATTAACGCCAAGTTTAATAGTGTGTTTAAAGAACTCTTTGGCGGAGGAACCGGCTTTTTAGAATTAACAGATGATGAAGATGTATTATCCGCAGGGATAACAATTATTGCCCAACCCCCGGGAAAAAAGCTTCAAAATATGATGTTATTATCCGGTGGTGAACGAGCATTTACGGCAATTGCATTGCTATTTGCGATTCAAAGCTTACGTCCATCTCCTTTTTGTGTACTCGATGAAATAGAAGCAGCCCTGGATGATGCCAATGTGGATCGGTTTGCGGCCTATTTACAAAAATTGACAGATCAAACTCAGTTTATTGTAATTACCCATCGAAAAGGCACGATGGAAGCTGCAAATGCTTTATATGGAATTACAATGCAAGAAAAAGGTGTATCCACACAAGTATCGGTAAAATTAATACAAGATCAGCTTGATCAAACAACAAAAGAATAGCGAGGTTTATATATGGCAGAGAAAAAAGGCTTTTTTAATAAATTAGTGAGTGGACTTACAAAAACGCGAGACCAATTTTTAGGTGGCGTTGAAGAAGTTCTTAAAAATTTTAAGTCGATTGATGAAGAATTCTATGAAGAACTTGAAGAAGCATTAATTATGGCAGATTTAGGCGTGCCGACAACAATGACAATTATTGAAGATTTGCGACTTAAGGTTAAGGAAAAAAAATTAACGAATACAGAAGAAGTTCGCCAACTTTTAGCGGATGAATTAAAAGAACTTATGCATGTCGATGGGGCTGCCTACGATTTTACAAATCAAAAAACAGTTGTATTGGTTATAGGTGTTAACGGAGTAGGTAAGACGACATCTATCGGAAAATTAGCAAGTCAATATAAAGCAGATGGAAAAAAGGTCATGCTTGCAGCAGCAGATACATTTAGAGCTGCAGCAATCGATCAGTTACAAGAGTGGGCCAGACGAGCGGATGTGCCTATCATTGCACAAGGAGAAAATTCTGATCCTGCAGCTGTTGTGTTTGATGCTGTCCAATCTGCAAAAGCAAAAAATACAGATATACTTATTTGCGATACAGCCGGACGCCTACATAATAAAAAGAATTTGATGGACGAATTAAATAAAATTCATCGAATTATTGCACGCGAATATCCGGATGCGCATAAAGAAGTACTTTTAGTTCTTGATGCCACGACAGGACAAAACGCCTTGCAACAAGCCAAACTTTTTAAAGAAGTAGCTGATATTACCGGTGTTATTTTAACAAAACTTGACGGAACGGCCAAGGGTGGTATTGCGATAGCTATTCAATCGGATCTTCACCTTCCTGTAAAATACATTGGAGTAGGTGAAGGCATTGATGATATGCGACCCTTTGACTCCGATGATTTTATAGATGCACTCTTTAATATTCAACACAATACAAAATCTTAATATTTCTATTGACAAAGCTGTTTTTTCTCTGTATAATACCGACTGTAAAGTAATTATACTTGACAGGCAAGGTGAGAGCAATGGATGACTTAGGATATAAAACAATGTTATATGATTTCTACGGTAATATGATGACAAAACGTCAAAAAGAAGTCTATGAAGAATATTATCTTAATGATTTGTCTCTCGGAGAAATAGCTCAGAAGTTAAATATAAGTCGGGCAGCTGTCCATGATAATATAAAACGGAGCGAAAAAGCTCTAGAAAACTATGAACAATCCCTGGGATTGATTCATCAGTTTCAGGAAAACCAAGTACTATTGGAAAAAATATTGAGACTTACTGAAGAAGCGGATGCACCACTTGCGCTTCAATCCATACGGGGACTCGTATCCGAAGTACTTAAAAATCTATAGAAGAATAGATCGCAAAGCATAGAAAGGATTAAAAATGGCATTCGAAAGTTTATCAGATAGATTTCAGAATATATTTGCCGGATTAAAGCGCAAAGGAAAACTCAGTGAAGCAGATGTCAAAGCTGCTATGCGTGAAGTAAAAATGGCATTACTTGAAGCTGATGTTAACTTCAAAGTGGTTAAACAGTTTGTTAACAGTGTTCGAGAACGTGCAATTGGTGCCGGGGTATTAGATTCATTAACGCCGGGCCAACAGGTTATTAAGATTGTTAACGAAGAAATGGTTAAGCTTATGGGCGAGGAATCTGATGAGGCGCTAACATTTGCTAAAGAACCGCCAACAATTTATATGATGGTTGGTTTACAAGGTGCCGGAAAAACAACCTCAACAGCAAAAATTGCCGGTTTGCTTAAGAAAAAAGGTAAAAAACCTTTATTAGTGGCCTGTGATATTTATCGACCGGCTGCAATTAAGCAATTACAAGTGGTGGGTGGACAAATCGATGTTCCTGTTTTTGAAATGGGACAGAATAAACCACTCGATATTGCAAAAGCCGCGATTGAACATGGTAAAAAGAACGGAAATGATGTCATTATTCTAGATACAGCCGGACGTTTACATATAGATGAAACCATGATGGATGAACTCGTAGAGATTAAGGCCAATGTCAATCCGCATCAAATCCTTTTAGTTGTTGATGCCATGACCGGACAAGACGCAGTCAATGTAGCTGAAACATTCAATCAGCAACTTGAAATCGATGGAGTTATTTTAACCAAGCTTGATGGAGACACCCGAGGTGGAGCAGCTTTATCCGTTAAAGCTGTTACGGGAAAACCAATTAAGTTCGCTTGTGTCGGTGAAAAACTGACAGATGTTGAAATATTCCATGCAGATCGCATGGCATCCCGTATTTTAGGTATGGGTGATGTATTAACATTGATTGAAAAGGCAAGTGAATCCATCGATGAAGATAAAGCAAGAGAGATGGAACGAAAGTTCAAGAAAGCTGAATTTTCTTTTGATGATTTCTTAGAACAAATGCAACAAATAAAGAAAATGGGATCCTTGAATGATATTATGGGTATGATACCCGGTATGGGACAACAGATGAAAAACGTTCAAGTCGATGAAAAAGAACTAGCAAAGATGGAAGCGATGATTTTATCTATGACGCCGGCCGAGCGTCGTAACCCGGATCTTATGAACTTGTCGCGTAAAAAGCGTATAGCCGCAGGTTCAGGTAACGAGATGGCTACCGTGAATCGTTTTATCAAACAATTCGAACAATCAAAAAAAATGATGAAACAAATGAGCGGTATGATGAAAGGCAAAAAAGGTAAAAAAGGGATGTTTAATATGCCCTTTATGAAATAATCGGTATTAAGCAATTTTGCTTTATATAAATTTTAATAAATGATTGAAATAAATCATATCATTATAACAATAGGAGGTGAAAAACATGGCAGTAAGAATGAGATTAAAGAGAATGGGTGCAAAAAAAGCTCCTTTTTATAGAATCGTAGTTGCTGATTCAAGATCACCAAGAGATGGTAAGTTTATTGAGCAAGTAGGTTATTATGATCCTACAAAAGAGCCTGCTGAAATCAAAGTTGATGAAGAAATTGCTAAAAAATGGCTTTCAACAGGTGCTCAACCATCAGAAACAGTAAAAAAATTACTTAAAATTGCTGGTGTAACTGAGTAATAGTGTCATTTGCCAATAGGCAAAGGAGGTTCAACTTATGAAAGAACTTGTTGAAGTGATTGCAAAAGCACTTGTTGATAATCCTGATGCAGTTGAAGTTCGAGCCGTAGAAGGTGAAAAATCAACAGTACTTGAATTAAAAGTTGCTCCTGAAGATATGGGAAAAGTTATCGGTAAACAAGGTCGAATTGCTAAGGCAATTCGTACCGTTGTTAAGGCTGCAGCTACAAAATCCGATAAACGTGTTGTTGTCGAAATTATGTAGTTTGTATTTGAGTAACAATTCCTATGATGAATTGCAGCTTAAGTTAAGTACCAAAAGTATATCGGGTTAGTCGACACGATTCAATGCTTTTGGTACTTTTATGATGCTCTAGGAAAGTTTTGAGGTGGATCAATGGAATATATTCAAATTGGGAAAGTGGCAAACACCCATGGTGTTCGCGGAGAATTAAAAATTTTTCCGCTAACGGATGACATAAGGCGATTTGAGTTGCTCAAATATATACGTATTGAAAATAATAACCGTGTTTTTAATGGAACCATTACTGGGGTTAAATATTTTAAAAATCTTGTTATCCTGCAGTTAAAAGAAGTTCAAAATATGAACGAAGCCTTAGAACTTAAAGGTGGAACCCTATTGATTCCTATGGATGAAGCACTTCCGCTATCGGAAGATGAGAATTATATATTCGAAATGATTGGTCTTCTTGCCAAAGAAGAAGATGGAACAGAACTTGGACGGTTGAAAGAAGTTTTAGAAACAGGAACACATGATATTTATGTAATTGATGATGGTAGTAAACATGGACTTATGATTCCGGCCATTAAAGAATTTGTACCTGAAGTTAATGTAGAAGAAGGATACTTAATTGTGAAGCTAATTGAAGGATTGAAAGGGTTATAAAATGCGATTTCATGTATTAACACTTTTTCCTGAACATATAGATGAAGGTTTAAATAGTAGTATTATAAAAAGAGCCCGTGAAAATGGATTGATTGATTTAAATCTTGTAAATATACGCGATTTTTCAAAAAACAAGCATAAAACAGTGGATGATTATCCTTATGGTGGTGGTGCCGGCATGGTCATGCAAGCCGGACCTATTATTGATGCTTATGTACAGGTTAAAAAAGAATATCCAAATGTAAAACGTGTCATTTACCTTTCACCCCAAGGACAGACACTCAATCAAGACAAAGTTCTTGAATTGGCACGTGAAGATGAGATCTTGTTTATTTGTGGACATTACGAAGGTATTGACGAGCGCGTTATTGAGTCAATAGTGACAGAAGAGTTATCTATTGGGGATTATGTACTTACTGGCGGAGAAATGGCTGTAATGGTCGTTATTGACGCCGTGAGTCGTCATGTAGAGGGTGTGCTATCAAACTCAGTTTCCGCAGAGGTGGAATCATTTGATAATGGCTTATTGGAATATCCACAATATACGCGACCGGCAGATTATGAGGGACAGATCGTCCCCGATGTTTTATTGTCCGGTAATCATCAAAAGATTGAACAATTTCGACATGAGCAGTCGCTGATACGGACAGCGAAAAAACGTCCGGATTTATTACGATATGCAGTGCTTTCAGAAGAAGATAAAATCTTCTTAAAAAAGACTTGTCATATAGATACAAATATGCTATAGTATGTAATTGTGAGTACGGGTGTTCCGCTGGTAAGACGTTTATTAAAGAACATCTATGATGGAAGGAGGTTGACTCATGAACGCAATCATTAGAGAAATCGAACAAGAACAATTAAAGACTGACATTGCAGATTTTAATGTTGGAGATACAATTCGTGTATATGCTAAGATTAAAGAAGGTACACGCGAGAGAGTTCAGATGTTTGAAGGAACAGTTCTTAAGAGACAAAATGGCGGCAATAGAGAAACTTTTACAGTACGTAGAATTTCTTATGGCGTTGGAGTTGAAAAGACTTGGCCTTTACATTCACCAAATCTTGATCGTATCGAAGTTGTTCGTCGCGGTAAAGTTCGACGTGCAAGACTTCATTATTTACGAGATAGAATTGGTAAAAAAGCAAAAGTTAAAGAAAAGATGTCATAAAAGTGTTATTCAAAAAGAGCTATGCAATAGCTCTTTTTTTAATGTGTGTAATATGGTATTATGTAGTAGACTAAAAATTACCCTGTGGAGGAGTTAGATATGTTCGAACAGATAAATATTGATGAGTTAAAAAAATTTGTCAAAGATATTTTCGTGATTGTCATGAGTGTTTTTCTTATCAGTTCCTTTGTGGCGCAACCAACAACGGTTGAAGGTAATTCCATGCTTCCAACCCTCTACGATTCAGATCAATTAATTATTGAAAAACTAAGTCTTCGATTCACACCTTTTGAGCGCTATGATATTATTGTTTTTCCCTATAATAATGATCGAAGCAAATACTATATCAAACGCATTATTGGATTACCGGGTGAAGTGATAGATATAAAAAGCGGGAAAATCTTGGTTAATGATTTGGAGTTAAATGAACCGATTCAACTTGATATTATTAAAGATTTAGGAACCCAAGATTATCCGATCACCATTCCTGAAAAGACTTTTTTTGTTATGGGAGATAATCGGAATCATAGTCGGGACAGTCGTTATGTAGATGTCGGCCTCATCAAGGAAGAAGATGTTATCGGAAAAGGATTTTTTCGAATTTATCCTTTTTCCAATGTAGGTTTTTTAGAGATAAAAGATTAAGTAAGAAGGAGAAAAAATGAATATACAGTGGTACCCTGGACATATGACAAAAGCAAAGCGTATGATGCAAGATAGCATCAAATTAATTGACTGTGTGGTTGAGTTGTTAGATGCAAGAATTCCTATTAGCAGCCAAAATCCGGACTTACCAAAGATAGCCAATGGTAAACCGAGATTGATTTTATTAACAAAAATGGATCTAGCTGATCCCAACAAAACAAATCAATGGATTGAGTATTTTAAAAAACAAGGTATTGTTGCAATGCCGGTAAATGCTCGTGACGGACAAAACATGAACAAAGTTGTACCTCAAATTCATGAAGTATGTAAAGAACGTATTGAAAGAAATAAAAAAAGAGGCTTAATAAATAAACCCTTGAGAATTATGGTTGCCGGAATTCCGAATGTAGGGAAGTCAACCTTTATTAATAAACTTGTAGGAAAATCAAGCACAAAGACAGGAAATAAACCGGGTGTAACAAAAGGAAAACAATGGATTAAAATAAAAAAAGGTCTTGAGTTATTAGACACGCCGGGAATCTTATGGCCAAAATTTGAAGATCAAACAGTTGGTGCACACTTAGCATTTGTTGGCAGTATTAAAGATGATATTTTAGATACAACCACATTGGCTTATGAGCTAATTAGCCATTTGATGGACTTATATCCGAAAGCATTGAAAGAGGCTTTTCCAAATGTTGAATTTATTGAAGGTGATGAGCTAAAGCCTGCATATAAATTATTGGAAGCCTTTGCGATAGAACGTCATTACTTACAAGAAAAAAACACCCCCGATACGAATCGCATGGGAAAAAATATTTTAGATGATTTTCGTGCCGGACGATTCGGAAGAATGTCGATTGATAGAATTCCGACAGATAAAATTTCAGATACCAAAGGTAACATTTAAGAGAAAGCATAGAGAGAGTAAAGGAGAGCATATTATGGGAAATGAAACGATGAAAGATGTAGTTATAATAGGAAATGGTATTGCAGGTGTTACTGCGGCTGAGACAATACGAAAAGAAGATACACAGGTCAATATTACAATTATTGACCGGGAAAAATATCCGGTCTACTATAAACCTATGTTATCTAAATTTATCGGTCAAGATAAACTTCCAAGTACATTTTTTGTAAGGAAAGAAACATGGTATGAGGAAAAAAACATTCAACTTATGTCAGAATATGAAGTGACAGATATTGATGATTCAAAGCGACAAGTATATATTACAAATGGTCATGATGACACAAGTTTACACTATGATAAATTGATTGTAGCATCAGGAAGTTATTGTTTTGTACCACCTATTGAGAATAATCATTTGGAAAATGTGTTCACGCTACGTACATACGATGATGCGTTAAGAATTAAACAAGTCATGAAAGAACACCATAAAGCGACGGTCATCGGAGGTGGACTACTTGGTCTAGAGTTAGCAGCACAACTTCATCAAGCTGGAATGGAAGTGACAGTTGTTGAAATTATGGAACGCTTACTTCCCATACAACTGGACCAAAAAGGTGCAGAAATCTTGGAAAACGGATTTGATGTTGAAGGCATGAATGTTCTTAAAGGAACAGGGGTGAAGCGCTTCTTAGGTGATAAAAAAGTTACCGGTGTTGAGACGGTGGATGGTCATACGATAGAATCGGATCTTGTGATGATATCCGCGGGCGTGAGAATCGATCCAAAGATTGCAAAAAAATTAGATATTGATTTTGATAAAGCGATTATCGTTAATAAACATATGCAAACCAGTAAAGAGCATATCTATGCATGTGGAGACTGCGTATGTTTTGAAGGACATGATTTTGCGATTTGGCCGGAAGCACTTTCACAAGGACAAGTCGCCGGACAAAATGTTGTAGGAAAGAATGAAATATATGAACACTTTGTTCCATCAACAATTCTTCACGCAATGGGTCTGAATATTTTCTCCATAGGTGAGATGGAAGTTGATGAAGATGAAGAGGGTATTTCAATACTAAATTACGAGAATAAAAAAGCAGGTATTTACAAACGTATGAATTTTAAGGATGATGTACTTATCGGTGGAATTCTAGTTAATGACCAACGTAAAGCAAAGTTTCTCCTAAAAGGTATCAAAGAGGGTGCAGCATTAAAGGACTTATATGAGGTGCTACAATAATGAAAGAAACGGACTTGTATGAACCTGTTCGAGATTTTTTTTCTCGATTAGGTTATACGATTGATGCTGAAGTAAAAGGCATTGACATACTTTGTGTTCGAGACGATGAAAGCATAGCTATCGAGTTAAAAAATCAATTAAACTTAAAACTTATTATCCAAGGTGCTTTAAGGCAGAAAATGTTTGATTTGGTTTATGTCGCTATATGGACACCTAAAAATTTACGACAACATGAATTTAAAGATAAACTCTATCTATTGAAGCGTTTGGGTCTTGGACTTATTATTGTTTCATCAAAGACCTTGGATGTGGAAATTTATCATGATCCAATCATGCATCCCATAGAAGAATATCAGCGACGTAATCGAGTGAAAAAAAATAAAGCCATTGAAGAACTTAGAGAACGAAGGGCCCATGTAAATGTAGGTGGAACCCATCGCAAAAAAATAATGACATCATATAAAGAAGATGTGCTCATTATTTTAGATTATATACATCGAAGTGAGGAAGTTTGTTTATCAGACGTTGTGCTGGAAACACAAATAAAAAAAGCCGGATCCATTCTCCAAAAAAATTTTTATGGCTGGTTTACACGCATTAAACGTGGAGTATATGGGTTAACAGATAGTGGATACCAAGCGCATAAAGAGTATTATAAGGTCATACAAAAGATAAATGAAGCGAATAATTAATGGAGTGAATATGAAGAATATAACAATTGATGATTTTTATGAAGCAAAAGAAACCGTTAACAACATTATTAAAAAAACACCTTTAATATATTCGGATTTTTATAGTCAAGAATATGACGCGGATGTATTTCTTAAACCTGAAAATCTACAACGTACAGGTGCCTTTAAAATCAGAGGTGCATACAATAAAATAACAAAGCTTAGTGACCAAGAAAAATCAAATGGTCTTATAGCATCTAGTGCCGGGAATCATGCGCAAGGCGTTGCTTTAGCGGCGAAGGCATGCGGAGTGAAAGCTGTCATTGTCATGCCTTCAAATACACCCTTAATTAAGGTTGAAGCAACAAAAAAGTATGGTGCGGATGTTGTCTTATCCGGTGAGTGCTATGATGATGCTTTTAAGGAAGCAAAGCGATTACAAGGCATCTATGGCTATACATTTATTCATCCTTTTGATGATGATGATATTATATTAGGACAGGGAACAATAGGCTTAGAAATACTTGATGAGCTTCCTGAGGTGGATATAATTATCGTTCCGATAGGAGGTGGGGGACTCATCAGTGGTGTTGCAATGGCCGCAAAGTTTATAAAACCGGATATTGAAATCATCGGTGTTGAACCTCAAGGTGCCCAAACTCTGCGAAGTTCTATAAAGAGTAATCATATTGTTGAACTAAAAAAAGTAGACACGATTGCTGAAGGTGTTGCAGTTAAACGAAGTGGCATCAAGACCTTTGAGTATGTAAAAAAATATGTGGGCAACATTGTCACCGTTAATGATGTAAATATAATGGAGGCCTTTTTGCTTGTGGCAGAAAAAGAAAAAATTATTGCAGAAAATGCAGGCGTTTTATCACTCGCAGCCCTAAGAAAAATAGATGTTAAAGGAAAAAAAATCGTTTCATTGATTAGTGGTGGTAATATTGATGTTGTAACGATTTCAGAATTAATTAACCGTGGTCTTGTTGTTCGAGGTCGAGTTTTTTGTTTTTCTGTGGAATTAGCAGATACGCCGGGACAATTGCAAATGATTGCAAGTATCTTATCGGAAGTGGGTGCCAATATCATCCAGCTAGATCATAATCAATTTAAAACAGTGGATCGATTTAAGCGTGTACATCTTGAGGTGACATGCGAAACGAATGGAAAATCTCACGTAGCACAAATAAAACGTGCCTTAAAAAATAAAGGATATGATGTAAAAGTAGTATACTAAGATGTGTATTTTGAGTAAAATTTCTCTGATAAGTGTAGAATAATTTAAAGACTGTGATATAATATAATAGTCGATATAAATATAGTTATATACAAAGGAGGAGTTTTTTTGAAAAAATCATTAAGTATTATTCTATCATTAATGATGTTGTTTTCTGTTGTGTTTTCGAGTACAGTTCTCGCTGAATCTACATATTCGGTTCAGTCCGGAGATGTATTATGGAGAATTGCACGTGAATACGGGTTAGAATGGGAAGAGCTAGCTGAGTATAACGCCTTGGAAAATCCACATTTGATTTTTCCGGGACAAATGATACGTATTCCAAGTGAAGATGCCGTAGAAGAAATGCCACAAGAAGAGGTAACACAAGAAGAACCTGTAGTTGAAGAAGAGCCTGTGGTCGATGAGGAGCCGGTGGTTGATGAAGAACCGGTTGTTGATAGTACACAAATTACAATTCTTCACACAAACGATATGCATGGATTCTTTATTGAAGGTGCTTACGATGGTATGGGCGCTCCAAAATTAGCAACATATTTTGAAAGCGTAAAAGCAAGTAATCCTAATACGTTAATTCTAGATGCCGGCGATGCTACACAAGGTCATAATCTTGTTACCTTATCAAAAGGTGAAAATGCAATGCCAATTTTGAATGCCTTAGGATACGATGCAATGGTTGCAGGTAATCATGAATTTGATTATGGACAAGACCAGTTGCTAGACAATATCTCTTTAGCCGATTTTCCGGTCTTAGCTGCCAATATTAAAGATGAAGATGGCAATGATTTCTTAACACCTTATATCATGAAAGAAGTGGATGGCCTTATGGTTGCTATTTTTGGTTTAGCAACACCTGAGACAAAATATAAATCACATCCAGATAACACAATTGGATTAACCTTTGACGATCCGATTGAAGTTGCTCAGACACTTGTACCTATGTTGCGGGACCAAGCAGATATTGTTATTGGATTAGTTCACTTAGGTGATGAGGGAACGATGACATCCGTGGCATTAGCTGAGATGGTTGAAGGTATCGATCTTATTATCGATGGACATAGCCATTCAGTATATGAAAATGGCAATATTGTTAATGAGACACTTATTGTAAGTGCCGGTGAAAAAACGAAAAATGTTGGCCGTGTAGATATGACCCTTGTTGAGGGAGAAATAACATCAACGGTTGCAAGTCTATTTACAAAAGAGCAATCTCTTGAGCTTATTGATAATCAAGAAGTTGCAGATCTTGTTGCTGCTATAGAAGAAGAAAATGCAATAATAGAAAATGAAGTTGTTGCAACAGTGCCATATGATTTAAATGGTGAAAGAGAATTTGTTCGTACCGGAGAAACCAATCTTGGAAATATGATTACAGAAGCCTTATTAGATATTAGTGGTGCTGATGTTGCATTAACCAATGGTGGTGGAATTCGAGCATCTATTGCTATGGGCGAAGTGACAAAAGGTGATGTATTAACGGTGCTTCCTTTTGGAAACACAGTACGTGTCATTGAAGTCACGGGTGCAGATCTTATTGCGGCATTAGAAAATGGTTTGTCAACATATCCAGAAGCGCTTGGTGCATTTCCTCATATTGCAGGAATGACGGTGGAATTTGATTCTTCCCTAGAAGCCGGAAGTCGAGTGACTTCAGTTATGATTGGTGAAGAAGCTATTGATGAAGAAGCGATGTATACGTTAGCAACAAATGATTTCCTTGTAGCTGGGGGAGATGATTATTCTATGTTTGTTGGTGCCAATGTTATTGCAGAATTTGGTGCGATGGACGAAGTTCTAATAGACTTCATAGCAGAAAACGGATTTGATGCATCGGAAGTTACAGGACGTATTCAAGACGTTTCCGAAGATGCAGAAGAAGTTCCTATGGATGATGCAGCGTAAAATCGCAAAAAGCTAATAGCACCATCATAGAGCATGAAAAAGAGTCGCAATTACATATCATATGTAATTGCGACTCTTTATATATATCTTTATATATGTATTGGATCTTAATAACCAAGGCTTATCGGATTGGGCAAACGCCTGAATCACAACTTTCATCACCAACATCAAGTTCTTGTTCATTGGATTCATATTTTGAAAGAAGAGCCGGAACAAAAGGACGCATTTCTTCAACACGTTTATTATATTCGTCTTCACTAATAGCCTCATAAGGTAAAAGCTGATAAAAATTATCGTCAAGAGATAAGAAGGAGACAGCAACAATATCATCCCATTCTTTATAGACCCATTCTTCAACAGCATCCCATTCATGATCACGAACATGTACAGTTATTGAACAATTGTGATCAACATAGTTTTCCATAAACAATTGATAGTTTTCAAGCTGTTCGATGGCAGATACATCATATTTGGTAATGCCATCCGGAGCTTTTACGGGAAATTCAATCACTTTGGTTGTACAATGTTCCATTGTTTGTCCAACTTCAGGGTGAATTGGATAGTTCAACTCTTCACATACTTTGACAAGTGGATCTGATGCGCTAATGCGTACGCGTCGAATGTAATAAGGTGAATGGGAGTAATGAACACCGGATGAAACAGTCGGAAGTTGGCTTAATGTACCCTCCGGTTTTACGGTAGTAACAAGAAGGGATTCATTTTGACCGATTTCTGTGGAATACTCTTTAATGGCATCTTGAGCGGCACTACGAAGTTGGCGCAATACCTTTGCTTGATCTTCACGAGAGAGTTTAGCTTTGTTGACCATGTCTTGCCAGCCGGTCAAGGAACATCCGGTCAGTTTATCACGTTGTTGAACATTATTCCATTCAGGAATCTCAAGATCGACACAAGTCATTCGATATCCGGAACGAGCGGATAAGCGTTGAGCTTCTAGTAATCCATCATAATCAACGGTACCATCGTCATTGACAAATGCATAAACATTAATAGTTGTCAAATTACATAAGCCTTGAGAATCCAGGAGAATTTCGCCACATGGATTTACACCGTTCATGTTAGGACGACGCTTGGCACCAGCCACTTCATTAACCCAACCAGGTTCTCCGGAATAACGCATTTGTTCAATTTGCCAATGGAGCATCTCACGTTCCGGCTTACTTGTATAATAAATGGAATTGTTACTCATTTGACGGTGGATGATTTCTTGATCAACAATCCACTGACCGTCAATTTGCTTATATAGATTGTTTTTTGCTTCAATACATTCTTTGTCATCTGCATCAACAAGGACAATTTCGGCCGTCCGACGAACACCACCAACAACGACATTTTCACCGATAATATTTGCGATGTCTAAACAGTCAATTGGACGTAGTTTAACAAATTGATGTTCATCATAGATTGCGCGTTTTTTTATAACCTTTACAATCTTGATAAACATATTTTTAATAGATTGATGTCCGCTTGCCGTTCCGCCAAAGGATTTTAAACGTTCGCCTTTTGGGCGTACATTGTTGTAATTGATAACAATGGTATTAACATTTCGATATTCTGCGCTATATACAATTTTTAAGAAATTATCTAGGGCTTGTGTCCAGCCTTCTTTGGAGTCTCCAATCACAATCTTACAAACATTATTGTGAGAAAAAACAAGGCTTGTTGAATCTTCACGTTGATTCATAGGGATTGGTGTATAATCTTCGTGTATGACCTCAAAGTCAGCGCGAACTTTTGGAAGCTTCTTAACATCATCTTTGAGAACACGTACACCAACACCGGAACCAACCATAAGTAGATAAAATAAATCTTTAAAAGCACCAAAGTTATCGATGACTTGAAAAGCACAGTTATAGTTACTCATAGGGTAATTCTTAGAAACAGTTGTTCCCCCAACCCAAAATGTTCGACCGGAAAGAAACTGACGTAAATGGAAAATATTATCAAAGAGTTTTTCCGCTTCCTCCCGTGTTGTAGGAACTAGACTACAGTTATATTCAACAGCACGGCGGACTGTTTCCCACCAGTATTCACGACGGTTCTCTTCGGGAAGCCAACGTGAGTATGTCCGATAATAGACAAAACTTCCAAGTTGTTTCATTGGATTTGTCATATGCTTATATTTACTGATAAATGCATCACTTAATATTCGATTAGATGTGCTTTTATGGCGTTTTTCTCTTGATTTGTCGCGTTCGTAACGATATAAGATATATTTTTTTGCCACATCTTTACGGGACGATTCCATGAGTTTTTCTTCAACTGTATCTTGAATAATATTCACGGAAAAAGGAGAAGAGTAATTTTTTAGTGCCTCTTCAACACTTTCTGCAATATTCGTAGCCAAGGTTTCATCAATACCGTCTTTTGTTTCAGACATCGCTAAAATTATAGCATTTCTAATTTTATCATTACTATACTCAACGACTGAGCTATTACGCTTAATGACATTCATATAATCTCTCCTATACAATATATTGTGCTTGATTTCTGTTTTGGCACACTATATATTGTATCACGATTCAATAAAATATCAATAGTAAGATTGGATTATCTTTGGTATAATTAATATATACTTTAGTGAGGCGGTGATTTTTTGGGAAAAGATAAAAAAGGTATTAAGAGAAAAGTCTATGAAAAGGAATTGCATAACTTACAAATTGAACTTGTCAAATTGCAAGAATGGGTTAAAAAGGAAGGCTTAAAAGTAGTTGTTATTTTTGAAGGAAGAGATGCAGCCGGAAAAGGTGGCGTTATTAAACGAATTACTGAAAAGTTAAATCCTAGAGTTTGTCGCGTTGTTGCCCTTGGGGTTCCCACGGAAAAAGAAAAATCACAGTGGTATTTTCAACGATACGTTGCCCATTTGCCAGCAGCCGGCGAGATTGTATTGTTTGATCGAAGCTGGTACAATCGTGCCGGTGTAGAAAAAGTTATGGGATTTTGTACTCAAGATGAGTACGATGATTTTTTACGAAGTTGTCCTGAATTTGAAAAAATGTTGGTTCGAGCAGGGATTATTCTGGTCAAATACTGGTTTTCAGTCAGTGATGATGAACAAGAACGACGTTTTCAAGCCCGTATTAATGACCCCACCAAACGGTGGAAAATCAGTCCCATGGACTTAGAGTCACGTAAGTACTGGGTGGAATATTCTATTGCAAAAGATATGATGATGGATTATACCGATATCAAACAAGCGCCATGGTTTGTTGTTCCTTCAGATAACAAGAAGCATGCCAGGCTTAATTGTATTCATCATTTGCTTACACAAATTGAGTATGAGGACGTTCACACAGAAAAGTTAGAACTGCCCCAACGACAAGAAAACGACTTTTATATTCGACCGCCATTAGAGGAGCAAACCTTTGTGCCCGATTATGCTGCACAATTTGTAGATGATTAATACCGACAAATACAAAAGCTATTATTGAATTTTTATAGAAAGTCCGTTATAATGAAATAGCTGTCAAGTATGTTGATAGCTATTTTGTTATGTCTATTAGGAGGACCAAATGAAAAGAGAACCCATTATTTTAAATCATGATACGGATGAGGGACTCCGTCAAAAGATAATTATAGAGAGATTAAGAGCAATAAATGATAAGTTTGAACAGAAACACGGACGAAAGAAAAGGATGCATATTGCCACCTTTGGATGCCAAATGAATTTTCACGACTCAGAAAAATTAAAAGGTGTCTTAGAACAAATCGGTTATGAAGAATGTGACTCAGAAGCTCAAGCCGATTTTGTGGTCTATAATACGTGTGCAGTGCGTGAAAATGCAGAAACACGTGTCTTTGGACGTATTGGTCACTTGAAGTCGCTAAAAGAAAAGAATCCGAATATGATTATTGCTCTTTGCGGATGTATGATGCAGCAAGATACAGTCATTGATAAATTAAAAAAATCCTATCCCCATGTGAACATCGTTTTCGGAACACATAACATATATAAGCTAGCCGAATTACTAGAAACACATATGGATACTGGTGAATCGGTTTATGATATATGGGATTCGTATCAAGATATTGTGGAAGATCTGCCCACAGTTCGAAAATATACATATAAATCCAGTGTAAATATTATTTTTGGATGCAATAACTTTTGCAGTTATTGTATTGTACCTTATGTAAGAGGGCGGGAACGTAGTCGTGAACCGGAAGATATTATTGAAGAAGTTAGAGCACTTGTTGCTGACGGTGTTGTTGAGATTACTTTTTTAGGTCAAAACGTAAACTCCTATGGTAAAAACCTCAAGCATCCCATGACCTTTGCCCAGCTCTTAGAAGAAGTTGAAAAGATTGATGGATTAGAACGTATACGTTTTATGACATCCCATCCCAAAGATTTATCAGATGAACTTATTCATGTTATGGCAAAATCAACAAAAGTGTGCAAGTCACTCCATTTACCCTTTCAATCAGGAAGTACCCGTTTATTAGAGAAAATGAATCGTGGCTATACAAAAGACAGCTACTTAAGTTTGGTCAATAAAATTAAAAAAGCCATGCCCGACATTGCGTTAACAACAGATATTATTGTTGGATTCCCTGGTGAGACCGAAAAAGACTTCATGGACACAATGGATGTGGTTAAGGAAGTCGAATATGATAGTGCCTTTACCTTCATATATTCAAAGCGGACAGGAACACCAGCGGCACAATATGAAGATCAGATAGAAGAACCTGTTGTCAAAGAGCGTTTTAATCGCTTGTTAGATGAAGTGAATTCAATAGCAAACAAGAAAAGCAGAGAACATATCGGCAAGGAATATCTGGCTTTGTTTGAAGAAGAAAACACAAGTCGAAAAGGATATATGTCAGGACGATTAGACAATGGGCATCTTGTCCATGTAGAAGGCGGTTCTAGCTTAGTGGGAACCATACGTCGTGTAAAAATTATTGATGCAATGACATTTTACTTAGTAGGAGAGGTTATTAATGAGTAACACGCTAACGCCAATGATGCAACAATATGTTAAAATTAAAGATAAATATAAGGATTGTATTCTTTTTTATCGCCTGGGGGATTTTTACGAAATGTTTTTTGAGGATGCAATTAAGGCATCTAGAGAACTAGAAATCACCTTAACGGGGAAAAATTGTGGACTAGAGGAACGTGCACCAATGTGTGGCGTTCCTTATCATTCTGCAGAAAATTATATCAATCGTCTTATTGAAAAAGGCTATAAGGTTGCCATAGCAGAGCAGATTGAAGACCCGGCTACAGCCAAAGGGATTGTAGAACGAGATGTGATTCGTGTTGTAACGCCGGGAGCAAATCTGAATATGCAGGCACTTGATGAGACGAAAAACAATTATCTCATGTGTGTTTATTCGGATATTTCCCGCTATGGGATGAGCTATGTCGATGTAACAACAGGAGAATTTCAAACAACAACCTTACACACCTATGCTGCATTATTAGATGAGATAGCTAAGGTCCAGCCGGCCGAATGTATTTTGAATACCACTATTTATGAAAATAGCGAATTTATTCAATGGATGGATCACAATCTACATACATACATCAATAGTTATGACGATTGGTTTTTTGATTCAAAGCGTACCAGAGATACTCTATTAAAGCACTTTGAAGTCGTAAGTCTAGATGGCTTAGGTATAGCTGAGCAGGATGAAAGCATTATTGCATCCGGAGCCTTGCTGGATTATCTGTATGAAACCCAAAAATCAGGTTTATCACATATTGATCATATTCGCTACTATGAAACCGGAAAATATATGTTGTTAGATGTATCCACACGACGTAATCTTGAACTATTAGAAACTATGCGTGAAAAAGAAAAAAAAGGCTCTCTTCTTTGGGTCCTTGATCATACAAAAACAGCAATGGGGGCTAGAAAACTTCGTCATTTTATTGAACAACCCTTAACGTCTGTCTATCAAATTGATGAACGCTTGGATAGTATAGAGGAACTTGTCGGCGACTTGATGAGACGGGAAGAAATTCGAGAACTTTTGACGCCGGTATATGATATGGAACGTTTGATGACAAAGATGACCTTACAGACAGCTAACCCAAGAGACCTATTAGCATTTCATCAATCCATTCATGTGCTTCCGGATATTAAGATGCTCCTTAAAAACATGAAGAGCACCTTACTTAAAGGCATGGGAGATACTTTAGATATGCTGCTTGATCTTGATAAATTAATTGGTGATAGTATAAGTGAAGAACCGCCAATTGCATTAAAAGAGGGGAAAATCATCAAAGATGGCTTTAATGATAAGGTTGATCGTTTGCGTGAAGCATCCAAAGACGGAAAGTTATGGCTGACTTCACTAGAAGCAAAAGAACGGGAACAAACAGGTATTAAAAATTTAAAGATTAAATATAACAAAGTATTTGGATATTATATTGAAGTGACAAAATCAAATCTTGATATGGTGCCGGAGCGTTATCAACGCAAACAAACCCTCGCCAATGCTGAACGTTATATTACACCGGAGCTCAAAGAAATTGAAGATACAGTACTAGGTGCTGAAGATAAACTCATAGAGTTAGAATATTCTCTGTATGTTCAGATTCGAAACAAGTTAGCAGGCCATGTCCTTCGAATCAAAGAAACGGCAAGAAAAGTAGCCGAACTCGATGCCCTACAGTCACTTGCCCATGTCGCGGTAACGAATCACTATGTTCGTCCGACCTTTAATGACCAAGGAACCATACAGATTACAGAAGGACGACATCCGGTTATTGAAAAAATCATGGGGCGCGAACAGTTCATTACGAATGATACATTGATGAATACACAAGAACATCGCTTTTCAATTATCACCGGGCCCAATATGGCTGGTAAGTCGACATATATGCGTCAAGTTGCGCTCATTACATTAATGGCCCAAATCGGAACTTTTGTACCCGCCACATCAGCAAATCTTTGTCCGGTTGACCGTATATTTACTCGTGTTGGCGCCTCCGATGATTTATCTTCCGGAAAGAGTACCTTTATGGTTGAGATGAGCGAAGTAGCCAATATTTTACGTAATGCAACCGTGAATAGCCTAGTTATTCTGGACGAGATTGGCCGTGGAACATCAACATTTGACGGACTAAGCATTGCATGGGCGGTTGTTGAGTACCTGGTTCAGAAAAAAACAGTCGGTGCTAAAAGTCTTTTTGCTACCCATTATCATGAACTTACTGAACTAGAGGGAAAAATCGATGGCGTTCAAAACTACTGTATTACCGTAAAGGAAAAAGGCGATGACATTATCTTTTTGCGCAAAATCGCTAAAGGCGGAGCGGATAAAAGTTATGGTATACAAGTGGCAAAGATTGCAGGTGTCCCACAGTATGTCATTGAACGTGCAAAAGAAATTTTAGATGATTTGTCCGATGCAGATATTACGAAAAAAGCCAAAAAAGTCCAGATGCCGAAAGAACCGCTTCAATTAAACTTTTTTGAAGAGCCTAAAAATGAGTTTAAAGAACGTATTGAAAAAATCAACATTAACCAGCTAACACCAATCGAAGCCTTAAATATTCTCAATGAATTAGTGACATTAACGCAGAAATAGAGGTGCCTATGACTACGATACATCTATTAGACCAAGATACAATCAATAAAATTGCGGCAGGAGAAGTTGTTGAAAGACCTCTTTCTGTTGTGAAAGAATGTGTTGAAAATGCAATCGATGCAAAAGCCAATGCCATTACCGTTGAGATCGAAGATGGTGGTTTAAAAACCATTCGGATTACAGATAATGGCATCGGTATGTCGAATGAAGATGTGAAGGTGGCGTTTTTACGTCATGCGACAAGTAAAATCATTGATGCGGATGATTTGGATCATATACGGTCCTTAGGGTTTCGTGGTGAAGCCTTAGCCAGTATTGCGGCAGTATCTATGGTTGAATGTATAACAAAACAAGAAGAAGAATTAATGGGCCTTCGGTATGTCATTGAAGGTGGCCTTGAAAAGGAAGTTCAAGATATTGGTTGTCCAAGTGGCACAACCTTTGTTATTCGTGAGCTATTCTATAACGTTCCTGCACGTAAGAAGTTTTTGAAAACGCCACGGACAGAAGCCGGATATATTACAGACCTAATACATCGGCTTGCACTTAGTCATCCGGGAATTTCATTTAAATATATCGTTAATAAAAATGTAAAGTTGCATACATCCGGGAATTATTCATTATTGGATTGTATTTATCAAGTTTTTGGTAAAGACCATGCAAAGCAAAGCAAAGAAGTCGATTATAGTTATGGCGACTATAGTGTGACCGGCTATATCGGGGAACCGGAATTGAGTCGAGGCAATCGTCAATACGAAATCTATTATGTCAATAATCGCTATATTAAGTCCAAATGGATTCAAGACGGGATTGAAGAGGGATTTAAAGAAGCAATGATGATTAACCAATTTCCTTTCGCTGTATTATTTTTAAAATGTCCAACCGAACTTCTTGATATCAACGTACATCCGACAAAAATGCAGGCGCGCTTTAATGATGAGATGATTGTCCGTGAGATTTTTAGAGACGCCGTTATTCACACCCTACGTCAAAAAGAGCCGATTGTTGATATTGAGTTGCAGGAAAAACGAAAAAAGACAGAAAAAGAGCGTATTGAAAAAAAGGAATATGAAAAATTGATAAAAGAAGTCCCGGAGCCTTTTGAGACGAAACGTCGAGAAACGTTTTCGACGACCCAAGAAAAGATCATCCAAGACAAACCGATGGTCCCATCTGAGCCGGAGAAAAAGCCTGAACCGGAGAAAAGATCTGAACCGATAACTATGGATTTGTTTTTGGATGAGCAAAAAATTCAAAAGCATCGTGTTATTGGACAAGTGTTTAAGACCTATTGGCTTGTCGAATATCATAAAGAACTTTATATTATTGATCAACACGCAGCTCATGAAAAAGTTCTCTATGAATCATGGGTTTCTAAAATCGAAAAACATACGATTTCATCACAGATGCTACTTGAGTCAAAAGTATATACGCTTTCAGACCGTGAATTTGAAATGTTCCAAGAACATCAACAAGCTATTGCAGATTTAGGATTTGATGTGGAAGAATTTGGTGGGAATTCTATTGTGCTTAAAAGTGTTCCCTATTTGCTCAATGAACCACTTACAAATATGGATTTTATTCATTTTTTTGATCAACTTGCCCAAGGGGTAAAATATAATAAGCAAGAACGTTACTTATATGACTTAGCAACAATTGCATGTAAAGCGGCGATTAAAGGGAATGATCGACTCTCCCTTGTTGAATATCAAAGTTTAATTCATCAACTTTTGCAACTTGACGATCCCTATCATTGCCCTCATGGCCGACCGACCATGATTCGTATGAGCTTACAAGAACTTGAAAAGAAATTTAAACGCATTGTATAACTATGAAAGTGTGTACTTATGGAAAATAAAAAGAAGTTAATTATTGTAGCAGGACCGACGGCAAGTGGAAAAACGGCGGTTTCGATTGCACTCGCTAAGAAAATTAATGGAGAAATCATCTCCGCGGACTCGATGCAAGTCTATAAATATATGGATATTGGTTCGGCAAAAGTGACACAAGAACAAATGAAGGGGGTAGCTCATCATCTTGTTGACCTACTCGAACCGGATGAAGACTTTAGTGTCCATCGATTTCAGACAATGGCTAAAGAAGCTATGACTGAAATTTATTCAAAAAACGCAGTTCCCATTATAGCCGGTGGTACAGGCTTTTATATTCAATCGGTTGTCTATGACATTGATTTTTCAAGTACAGATGAAGAAAAACAGGTTCGTCAAAAAGTTATGGACTATTCATCTCTACACGGAGAAGAGGCGCTTTTTCAATGGCTAAAAGAAATTGACCCGGAAAGCTGCGAAACGATTCATCCCAACAATATCAAGCGTGTACAACGGGCATTGGAGTATTATTTGTTGACCGGAGAAAAAATGAGTGTGCATAATGCACGTGAAAAGTCTAAAACATCACCCTATGAGTTAACCTTTGTCGTTTTGACCATGGAACGGGAAGTTTTGTATGAACGGATTAATCGACGCGTGGACCAAATGATCGAAGAGGGACTCCTTGATGAAGTAAAGGCATTAATGCAAAAAGGATATACAAAAGAAATGACATCCATGCAAGGGTTAGGATATAAGGAAGTGTTTGATTACCTAAATGGAGAGTGTTCTTTAGATGAGGCAATCTACAAGATTAAACGGGATACACGACATTTTGCCAAACGACAATTAACCTGGTTTCGCCGTGAAAACAATGTGCACTGGATTCATGTAGACCAATATCATTTTGATATTGATGCAATAACAGAGGCTATTATAAAATTAATGGAAGAATAAAATATTTCATGTTGAACTATTTATGAATATACTATAGAATAAGAGGTAGAACATTATTCGAGAAGGGGGTTTACCGATGCCAAAACCAGTAAATTTACAAGACATGTTTTTGAACCAGGTACGAAAAGATAAAATAGTACTTGTTGTATATTTGACAAATGGATTCCAATTAAAAGGAGTCGTAAAAGGATTTGATAATTTCATTGTTGTTTTAGAAACGGAAGGAAAACAACAAATGATTTACAAACATGCTATTTCTACAATCATACCGTCAAGAGAGATTCATTTTAACATCGAGGTTGAAGACTACTAGAAAAGGAATATACTTATGACCAACACGATTTATCATCAACTTGGAATAAGCAGCCAGGTCCTTTCCATGAGCCAAAAGGTGGAAAAGGACCTGGAAGAACGTTTTAGAGAAATAGATCATATTGCTGAAGCCAATCAACTCAAAGTATTGCACGCAATGCAAACCCATCGTTTAAGTGATACACATTTTAATCATACGAATGGCTATGGTTATAATGACATAGGAAGAGATACTTTGGAAAATGTTTATGCTTCCGTATTTCATACGGAAGCTGCTTTAGTTCGGCCACAATTAATATCCGGGACACATGCCTTAACAGTGGCACTAAGTGGTAATTTGCGACCGGGCGATGAAATATTAGCACCTGCCGGTAAGCTTTATGACACACTACAAGGTGTTATCGGTATTATTCCGACAAAAGGCTCCTTGAGTGAGTATGGAATAAGCTATGCACAAGTCGATTTATTGGAGGATTATTCCTTTGATTTACAAGGAATCAAAGATGCAATTAATGAACGAACCAAACTGATTTCAATTCAAAAATCAAAAGGTTATGATTGGCGACCCACGTTTTCGAATCAACAAATAGGTCAATTGATTCGATTTATTCGTGAGATAAAACCTGATGTCATTATCATGGTGGATAATTGTTATGGTGAATTCGTCGAATATGATGAACCTAGTGATTACGGAGCGGATTTACTTGTGGGTTCTTTGATTAAAAATCCGGGAGGTGGAATTGCACCCTCCGGAGGATATATTGCCGGAAAAACGGAATATGTTGAAAATGCAGCCGTACGTTTATCAGCGCCGGGCCTAGGAAAAGAAGTCGGTGCTTCCCATGGTATGACCCATAGTTTGTTTCAAGGTCTGTTCTTGGCTCCAACGGTTGTCGCGTCAGCACATAAGACGGCCTTGTTTGCGGCAAAACTTTATGAAAAATTAGGCTTTAATGTTATTCCCGCTAGTCGGGAAACACGTTATGATATCATTCAAGCTATTGATATGCATTCAAAAGAAAATGTCATCGCATTTTGTCGAGGCATACAATCAGCAGCACCTGTAGATAGTTTTGTGACTCCTGTTCCCTGGGATATGCCGGGCTATGATGCCGAAGTGATTATGGCAGCAGGGGCTTTTGTTCAAGGTTCATCCATTGAACTGAGTGCAGATGCACCCATAAAGCCACCTTATACTGTGTATTTTCAAGGTGGCTTGACCTATTATCATGGTAAGTTTGGTGTCATGAAGTCATTGCAGGCCATGGTAGATGATACAGAGTTTGAGCTGTAAGCTTTGTTTGACAAATGCGTGTTTTTTCATTATAATTTTTTCTAGTATATCAACTGAATCAGGAGGCGTAAATTTGTGAAAAATTATGGAGTAAATGAACTGAGAAAAATGTATCTAGACTTTTTTGAAGGTAAAGATCATCTAAAAGCAGATAGTTTTCCCTTAGTTCCTAAAAATGATAAAAGTTTATTATTGATTAATTCAGGAATGGCACCATTAAAGCCTTACTTTACGGGACAAGAAACTCCACCGAGTAAGCGAATGACAACATGTCAAAAATGTATTCGTACCGGTGATATTGAAAATGTTGGTAAAACAGCACGTCACGGTACTTTCTTTGAAATGCTAGGTAATTTTTCCTTTGGTGACTACTTTAAAAAAGAGGCCATTGCCTGGGCGTGGGAATTCTTTACCGAGGTTTTAGAAGTACCCAAAGAGATTCTTTATGTCTCCGTTTATGAAGAGGATGATGAAGCGGAGCAAATCTGGCATGAGCAAGAAAAGGTTCCTATGGATCATATTGTCCGTATGGGCAAAGCCGATAACTTCTGGGAGCATGGTCTTGGTCCGTGTGGTCCATGTTCAGAAATTTATGTCGACCGTGGCGAAAAATACGGTTGTAATGACCCTAACTGTGCAGTGGGATGTGAGTGTGACCGTTTTGTTGAAATTTGGAATCTTGTATTTACCCAATTTGAAAAAATGGAAAACGGAGATTATGTACCCTTACAAAATCCCAATATTGATACAGGTATGGGATTAGAACGTTTAGCTATTATGATGCAAGGTGTCGATTCGTTTTTTGATATTGATACCATGCAGATTATTCGTGATGAAATATGTAAAAAAGCAAATGTGACCTATCAAACGAATAAAGATAGCGATGTAAGTATTCGAGTTATTACCGATCATATACGATCCGTTACCTTTATGACATCTGATGGAATCTTACCATCAAATGAAGGGCGTGGTTATGTGTTACGACGTTTGCTTCGTCGTGCAGCACGTCATGGTAAGTTACTTGGAATTCAAGGAAAGTTCTTAAAAGATTTGGCTCAAATTGTTATTGAATCCAGTAAAGATGGATATCCTGAACTCAAAGAAAAAGAAGCTTATATTTTAAAAGTATTAACAACCGAAGAAGAACGTTTTGCTGAAACAATCGATCAAGGTATAGCCATTTTAAATGAATATCTTGATGAGCTAGGTGATCAAACGATTCTTAGTGGCGAAAAAGCCTTTAAGTTATATGATACCTATGGTTTTCCTCTTGATTTAACCATTGAAATAGCAGAAGAAAAAGGCGTAACGGTTGATCAAGAAGCTTTTGCAGAAGAAATGAAAGCCCAAAGAAATCGTGCACGTAATGCACGTGAAGAATCCAATTATATGGGGGCCGAAGAAACAGTGTATCATCAGTTAGATATTGGTATTGGTGGAAAGTTTGTGGGCTATCAGCAACTTGAAATGACCAGTGAAATTACGGGACTGACTCAAGGCAGCCAAGTAGTTACGAGCATTTCGAGTGGAAAAAAGGTTAGTATACTTGTACATGAGACGCCTTTTTATGCCACAAGTGGTGGACAGCAGGCCGATATAGGATTTATTGAAACAGCGACGGGTAAAGTGCGCGTTGATGATGTCATCAGAGTTGTTGGTAATAATATTGCCCATATCGGTGAGGTCATTGAAGGTGATCTTGAGATTGGTCAAGAAGCTTTATTAAAGGTGGATGAAGATCACCGATTTGCAACGGCGAAAAATCACAGTGCAACACATTTATTACAAAAAGCTTTAAAAACCGTATTAGGCGACCATATAGAACAAGCCGGTTCTAGCGTATCAGCAGAACGTTTACGTTTTGATTTTACTCATTTTGAAGCAATACCAAAAGAAGAACTGCAAATAATTGAAAATCTTGTGAATGCGCAAATCCAAAAAGGATTAGGTGTTCATGTTGAAGAAATGCCGATTGCTAAGGCTAAAGAGCTTGGTGCCATGGCCTTGTTTGGAGAAAAGTATGGAGACACTGTACGCGTTGTAAATATCGATGGGTATAGTATTGAATTGTGTGGTGGAACCCATTTGTCGAATATATCTGAAATCGGATTGTTTAAAATTGTATCCGAAGGAGGCGTGGCAGCCGGTGTTCGCCGTATTGAAGCTCTAACCGGACAAGGGGCAATTAACTATTACCATTCTATTGAACGTAGTTTAAATGCTATTGCAGATATAGCCCGTTGTGAAGTCGGACAAGTTGAAATACGAATTCAATCCTTACTTGATGATATGAAAGAGCTAAAGCGTGAAAACGATCAACTAAAATCGAAAGCCGCTTCATCAATTGTTGATGATCTTCTCAAAGAGAAGAGAAAAATCAAAGAGGTAGAAGTTGTTGTAAACCGTGTTGAAGGATTTGATGCTAATCGCTTAAGAGATTTAGGTGATAAGTTACAAGACCGTTTATCCAATGGTGTTGTTGTTCTCGCATCTGATTTTGAGGGGAAAGTCTTATTAAGTGTTATGGCAAGTGATAATGCGGTTAAGCAAGGTGCCCATGCAGGGAAAACAATCTCAACGATTGCTAAACTTGTTGGCGGTGGCGGTGGCGGTAAGCCACAAATAGCACAAGCCGGAGGAAAAGATGTCACGAAAATCAATGAAGCTCTTGACAAAGCGATTGACTTGCTTGGAGAGCAGCTTAATGCGTAGTCACATACTGGAAAAAGCAATCGTTACGGTTGCTTTTCTTTTCATGTTTATTTTAACTGCTTTATTAACAGGATGCCAATCTGAAGCTATCGAATTAAAAGCAAATTTTACTCGGCGGGAAGAATTCGATACGACGATGCACACAAAAATTGAAAAAAAAATAATCAGTCAAGCCGTCAACAATCGAGTGAAGGCCTTTTCTATTGGAGCTGTAGGGGATTTAATGTTTCATAATACACAATTGTCACGTGCCTATGATCCAAATACCGGCGAGTATGATTTCTATGATAGTTTTACCCATATAAAACCATATTTACACACGGTTGATTATGTTTTTGGGAATTTTGAAACCACGCTAGCTGGAAAAGATTATTCAGGATATCCCCTGTTTACGACACCGGATTCCATCCTTGATGCCATTACTGATGCAGGAATCGATTTTTTATCCACAGGAAATAACCATAGCTTAGACCGAGGAGAATTGGGATTAAAACGTACAATTGAGCAATTAAGAGAACGAAATATTCCCTTTACAGGAACCTATTACTCGTCAGAAGAACGGACTCCATTTGAGACGGTTGTCGTCGAAGGTGTAAATTTTGCGGTCATTAATTATACCTATGGTACCAACGGACTTAGAATAGAGGGTAAGATGGATTTAGTAAATTCATTGGATTATTATGACGAAAAAAAACTCAAAGAACTTTATGAAGATGTTGCAGCAGCAGAAGCATCAGAGGCTGACTATGTTATTGTTATGATGCATTTTGGCTATGAATATCAAAGCTTGGAAAGTGATAAAATTCAAAAAAATATTGTGAAGGAATTAATTGTAAATGGTGCAGATATTGTCTTTGGCGGACACCCACATGTCTTACAACCGATTGAACTCTTCTACGAGATGGACGGAAAATCATTTGAAGAACCTAAAGTTGTCATATATTCATTAGGAAACTTTATCGCTTCTCAACGGAATGTGAACAAACTTGGGGGAAATACCGACCTCGGTGTGATTTTTAATATATATTTTGAAACCGTTGATCAGCAACGACCGAAAATAAAAGGTATTGGTTTTTTACCGACATATACATTGTGGCAAGCAAATACGATTACAACCATTCCGATTACAGGTGATCTATCCTTATTAGAAGAACATGGATTAGATATTAATGCCTATCAATATACTCCGTGGGACTCAGAAAGGATAAAATTTGGGCAGAATTACACGGTGCCACATTTAATGCAATATATTGATAGAGAGGCTAAAATGGGGGCGCCATTATATTTTGAAAACGGATTTTATCGTTATGATTTAAATTAATCCGATGATGACTTGAAAGGAAGAAACATGTTATTTGCTATTTCTAAAATTATACCTATTCTACTCTTAATTGGATTTGGCTTTTATCTGAACAATCGCCATCGTATTTCTGAGGAGGTCATTCCTACATTAAGAAAAGGGATTGTCAATATCGCCTTGCCGGCAGTTTTGTTCTTAACCTTTAAAAATATGACCATTGAAAAAGAGTTTTATTTAATTACAGTCATTGTGCTTATTATGTTAACTCTTTTTTATTCTGTCGGATATTTTGTCTCAAAAACACCCTATATGCATACAAACCTAACACCTTTTTTTATGACATCAACAGCCTTTGGAACGATTGGGATCACTTTATATTCAGCGGTTTTTGGTATGGACCAACTGGCCCATTATACGATCTTTGGGATTGGCCATGAATTTTTTGTTTGGTTTATTTATCTGACGTTGATACGGCAACATTTTGAAAAAACACGCTTTTCATTAAAAACAATCAAAAGTTTTGCAGAGTCGCCCTTAGTCATTGCTATTGTCCTAGGAATTGCAATGAATTTATCCGGAATCGGAAGTCGAATCAACAGTAATTTTTTATGGATGGGAATTGAGACGACATTAGAATATCTAGCAAGCTTAATAACGCCCTTGTTATTGATTATTATCGGACATACACTAAAGATTGAAAGAGCATATATACGCCAAGCAAGTAAGCTTGTTATTGTACGTTTATTGATCATGTTAAGTCTTGGCTATCTCGTCAAATGGCTTGTTATTGATGCTTTAGTGGAAACGAATAACTTCTTTGATTTTGGATATTTTACCTTCTTGATTTTACCGCCGCCCTTTTCCTTATCGGTATTTGTGGGTGAGTATGAAAGCAAAGAGAATGAAGCAATTTTATCGAATGCATTAGTCCTATCGACCATTGTATGTGTTGTATTATTTATTATCGGTGTCTTTTATATTCAATAAAACGTTAAAATCTTTACATATTCATCAAATAATAGTTGACGTACCGCCATTTTATGCTATAATTATCTATAGTGCTTAAATGAGGCCCTAAGTTGTAGGATATAGCACGAAATTGCAACTGGAGGGAGGTTGGAAAGAATGTCAAACGTAACGATTAAAGACAACGAAACCTTAGATAGCGCATTAAGAAGGTTCAAAAGAAACTGCGCCAAAGCGGGTATTATGCAAGAAATTCGTAAGAGAGAACATTACGAAAAACCAAGCGTAAAACGCAAAAAGAAGTCTGAAGCTGCTAGAAAGCGTAAGTTTAAATAGTACAGAAGGATGATAAATATGTCACTAAAAGAACAACTCTTCACGGACATGAAAGATGCCATGAAGGCCAAAGATTCTTTGAGAAAAAATACCATTCAATCTGTCAGAACTGCTGTGCTTCAAGAGGAAAAGGACAACAATATTGTTCTGTCTGATGATCAAATAATTGGCGTTATTGCCTCGCAACTAAAGAAGCGTAAAGCAGCGCTGCCGGAATTTGAAAAAAGTGGTAGAGAAGATTTAATTAATGAATTAAAATCTGAGATCAAAGTGCTTGAAAGCTATTTACCCGAACAATTATCCCAAGAAGAACTAACACGTATGATTCAAGAAGTTATTGATGAAGTAGGTGCTACTTCTATGAAGGATATGGGTAAAGTCATGCAAGTAATGACTGATAGAGCTACAGGTCGCGCTGATAACAAATTGGTCAGCCAAATTGTTAGAAAATTACTGGCATAGATAAAAAGCTATCGAATGATTTCGATAGCTTTTTTTACTTATAATCAGGACTTACAGGAGGGAATTTATGGCAATATCAGAAACATCGATGCATGTGGAACATAAGTATTTACCGGCATTATTCGGTGATTATGATTCCCATGCGAAGCAAATAGAAAATGCATTAAAGGTTTCCTTAGTAAATCGAGATGAAACTATACATATTAAAGGAGCGCATCACGGTGTAAAAACAGCTGAAATTGTGCTCAAGGATTTATTGGCGACATTAAAAGAAGGCGTACAATTATCGGAAGATAATGTGAAATATGCCATTAACATGGCGCTTGAAAAGCGAAAAACCTCTTTGGCGACGATTAGTTCTGAATATATTTGCGTTACGCCAAATGGTAAATATATACGACCAAAAACACAAGGCCAAAAGCGATATATGGATTTGATTCAAAAGAAGATGATCGTATTTGGTGTCGGACCGGCAGGAACAGGGAAGACATATATGGCTATGGCCCATGCAATTACAGCATTTAAAAAAAATGAAGTGAATCGGATTATATTAACACGTCCGGCAATTGAAGCCGGGGAAAAATTAGGCTTTTTACCGGGAGATCTTCAAAGTAAAGTGGATCCCTATTTAAGGCCTCTTTATGATGCCCTTTATGAGATTATGGGAACAGACAGCTTTTTGGCAAATATGGAAAAAGGTCTTATTGAAGTTGCGCCACTGGCCTATATGCGTGGACGTACTTTAGATAATGCATTTATTGTCTTAGATGAAGCACAAAACACCACGCCGGCACAAATGAAAATGTTTTTAACCCGAATTGGTTATGGATCAAAGGCTATTATAACCGGTGATATTACACAAAAAGATTTGCCGGGAAACACACGATCAGGACTCGAGGTTGCTATGGGCATTCTTAAGGACATTCCGGAAATCGGCATGTGTCGTTTAACAAATAAAGATGTTGTGCGCCATCCACTTGTTCAAAAAATTGTAGAGGCATATGAAATGAACAAACATTAGGTTAGGGGGTTTTAGATTGAAAGGTCAAGATAAGTTGAAACAAATAATTCCTATCGTGGGGATGCTTATATTTATTGTATTTGCAGTGATTGGTATGATTAATGAAAGTGTGCATGTTGCTGAGCTTATTACACGTTTAATTCTGGTAAGTACCATATTAACACTTGTAGCGTATATCTTTAACACATACTATGAACCGGAGTTATCTTCAAACTATGTGCACATTATGTATTGGACCTTTATATTAATCGGATTTATACCTTCAGTTTTTTTATTAGCTGTTAATTCGTATATATTACCGATTCTATTGACGACAGCACTGATTACAACCATGATTGACTCTAAATTGGGCTTGATGACACATTTAGTCGTCTCATTTTTATTACTAATGGTCATATCACTACCCTTAGATGTATATATGATGTATGTGGTTGCCGGACTTTTTGTTAACTATGTCATTCCCTATGTAAAAAAAAGACAACAAATTGTTTATGTTGCACTTTCAACCACTTTGCTGATGATGTTGTTAGTCATTATAGGCCATCTCATGCAAGCCGGAAATTTAGTCGGGTTTAACTATGCAAATATGTTTTTAGCCGGACTTAACGGTATGTTGGTTATTGTTTTAGCACAAGGTAGCGAACCCATGTGGGAAACTATTTTTAACATTACGTCTCAAGCACAGTTAATTGAGTTAGGTAGTGCAAATCAACCTCTCATGAAACGTCTTCTTGTTGAAGCGCCGGGGACCTATCATCACAGTATGATGGTGGCGAATCTGGCAGAAAAAGCCGCAATAGATATTCAAGCAAATTATCAACTAGCTAGAGTCGGTGCTATGTATCATGACATTGGTAAAATCGAAGAGCCTAAGTATTTTTCTGAAAATCAAAACGGAGAAAATATTCATAACGATTTATCACCGGATGCTAGTGCACACTACATTATCCGTCATATTGAAAAAGGCGTCGCATTAGCAAAAGAATATAAGCTGCCTAAAAACATTGTTGATATCATTAAAGAACATCATGGAGATTCTGTGGTTGCCTATTTTTATAATAAAGCAGTTTCTCATAGCGATGGATTTGATATTGATGTGGAGAAATTCAGATATGCAGGTCCAAAGCCTCAAACTAAAGAAGCCGCCATTGTTATGTTGGCTGATTGTGTGGATGCAGCGGCAAAAGGTTTTAATATGGAAGAACGGGATATGGATCAAATTGTACGTTTAATCGATCAAGTTATTTTAACCGTAGTCACCAATCATCAATTACATGCATCCCCATTACGTTTTGATGAACTTCCGATTATAGCTAATGCTTTTTTACAAGTATACAACGGTTTGTATCATGAACGGGTAAAATATGATAGGGAGTTGATTGAACAATGATATTTTTTGAAGATGACGATATACCTTTAAGCCAGGGACAAAAAGAATTAGCCATTCAAACCATTGAAAGCGTTTTAGAGTATACAAAGTTTCCCTATGAAGTTGATGTGACCTTAACGGTTACAGACGATGCATATATACATACATTAAATTTAGAACATCGGGGTAAAGACGTGGCGACTGATGTATTATCTTTTCCAATGATTGATTGGCCAAAACCATGTGATTATGAGTTTTTAGAAGGACAACTTAATTTTTTGATTAATCCTGAGACAGGTTATGTGATATTAGGTGACATTGCACTATCTATGGATCATGTTATTGCCCAAGCAAAAGCCTACCAACATTCATTTGAACGGGAGTTTTCTTTTTTAATTGTTCACAGTATGCTACACTTACTGGGATACGATCATGAGGATAAAATTGATGAAGAGCTTATGATAAGAGAACAAAAAAACATCATGCCACGCATTGAAAATACAAGAGAAAGTGAAGATTAAACATGAATTTTTTAAAAGACAAAAAACAAAGAAATATATTTATAGTTAGTATTGTAGTCGTAATTATTATAGGAATCCTTGTCATTAGTCTTGGCCAATCTAAAGATCAGGAGAATGCACTAGCAAATGAAGATACAAATCCAATAGAAGATACGATGGATATTGAACCGGAGCCAGAACCGGAACCGGAGCCAGAACCCGAGCCAGAACCGGAACCCATTGGCCCTCTAAGTATCTATACCGGACTGCCGGTATCTGAGGAGGCCTATCTTCGTCGTCCGATTGGAATCATGATTAGTAATATTAAATCGGCCTTACCCCAATATGGGATATCCCAAGCGGATATTATTTATGAAGCGGTTGTTGAGGGTGGAATCACCCGTTTATTTGCTGTTTTTCAAGACTTTGATGCAGAAAAAATCGGACCCATTCGAAGTGCAAGACATTATTACATGGATTTTGCATTAGATCATGACGCGATTTTTACCCATGTTGGTCAGTCGACATATGCAATCGATGCTTTTAAAAAATTAAAGGTCAATCGTTTTTATGGACTAAGTCATTTAGATGAACTGTTTACCTTTTTAGATCCCAATCGTGTGCGGCCCCATAGTACATTTACATCTTATGAACTATTGATGAATACATGGGATGTATTAGACTATCCTAAAGACGTAGATCTTGAAGCAGACACAAAGCTTAAATTCACTGAATGGACAGGAGAAGAAAATCTTATTAAAGATATTGACCAGGAGTCCTTTGTTCATAAGTTATCCTTAGATTATTCAGGAGCATACGGGACCAATCCGGAATTTATCTATAATGAAGACAATGGAACCTATGATCGTTATCAATATGGGGAAGAGCATATAGACGCTTTATTTGACGAGCAGCTGTCCTTTGAAAATATTATTATTCAATATACATCCGTTTGGGTTATTAAGGGAGATCCTTATGGATGCATGGATATGAGTTTAATTGCAGAAGGGGAAGGCATGTATCTTGCAGATGGTCTTGCTATACCAATTACATGGAGTAAATCAGATCATTATTCACCGACCCATTATTTTACAGAAGATGGAGAAGCTTTATTATTGAACCCGGGAAAAACATTTATCAGTGTCTATCCTAAACACCGTATTGACTATATAACGATGGAGTGATGTTATGAAAAATGAAAAAAATAACAATTTAGATCGTCAACTACTAGAAGAAGCAAAAATAGCAAAAACTTATGCCTATGCACCTTACTCCGGATTTCAAGTCGGGGCAGCCATACATACAAAAAGTGGGAAAATCTATCGCGGATGTAATATTGAAAATGCAGCTTTTAGCGCAACAAATTGTGCGGAACGTACAGCCATTTTTAAAGCGATTTCTGAAGGGGATACGGAGATTGATGCCATCGCTATTGTCAGTTCAGCAGATGATGTGACCTATCCTTGTGGTGTATGTCGTCAAGTCATGAGTGAATTAATGCCGGAAGCAAGGATTTACTTTGAAGATGCTAAAGGAAATCCAGTTGAATCTAGTGTCAAAGAAGTTATGCCCTTCATGTTTGACAACCCAATCCCAAATACAAAGAAATAAAAGGAGAGGCACATGGAGAGTCGTTCAAAAAAGAGTAACTTACTGCTACAAGGATCTATATTAGCTATTGCCGGACTTATTGTCCGGCTTATTGGTCTATTATATCGTATTCCTCTCGTTAACATACTAACCGATGAAGGTAGTGGCTACTATGCAAGCGCCTATACCGTCTATTCGTATTTATTGATTTTATCTTCTTATGGATTCCCGGCAGCAATATCAAAAATTGTATCCGCCAAATTAGCGAAGAAAAAATACCGGGAAGCACACTTGATTTTTAGATTTTCTCTGGTGTTTTCATTAATTATTGGGTCGATTTTTACCGTGATTCTCTACTTTGGTGCCCAATCAATCGCAAATTTTATTGAAATTCCCAATGCGGCCATTGCCTTGCAAGGACTTGCACCGGCACTTTTGGTCTTTAGTATGTTATCTGTATTTAGAGGCTATTTTCAAGGTATGAATACCATGGTGCCGACAGCTATTTCACAAATTATTGAACAAGTTTTTAATGCAGTTTTTAGCATTGTCTTAGCAATGATTTTATTAAAACATGGCTTTGAATATGGTGCGGCCGGATCAAGTTTGGGTACAGCATTTGGAGCTATGTTCGGATTGCTGTTTATGGTTTTTGTATATATTGCATCAAAACCGATGCTTAAGAGGCGGATTCATCGTGATTCTCATCAACATATTGATTATACGGTTTTATACTATTGGAAACTATTACTAATGACATCGGTTCCCATGGTTATTGGGACATCGACCTTTCATCTGACGAATTTAATCGATACGATTATGTTTAACAAGGCCTTAGCCTTTCACACATATGCACCTGAACAAATTGCCATGATGTATGGAATTTTAGAAGGAAAATATAAAATCATTATTACGCTACCTATATCGATTGCTTCAGCCATGGCAACTGCCTCCATTCCAAGTATTACAGCCTCATTAGTCCGTGGTGATTCGAAATTATTAGCGAAAAAAATTGATTTTTCCATTCGTTCTGTATTAATGATTTCCTTTCCTTCAATGATTGGGATTATGCTTTATGCAAGACCCATTATTGAACTTTTATTTACGAATTTAGATCAACTTAAAACAACGACCGCTATTTTGCAAATTGGTTCCTTATCGATTGTCTTTTTTGGAATATCGACAATATCGATAGGTCTCTTACAAGGCCTTAACCGCTTGAGGATCCCGGTTAAAAATGCAATGATTTCTTTGGTCACCAAAGTCCTGTTTAACATTGTCTTGTTATATGTTTTTGATCTCAATCTCTATGGTGCCGTAATTACCAATATCATTTTTTCAGCAACATCTGCCTTTTTGAACTTTCGTGATGTTCGTCGATATGTTCCCTTTGATATTGATATTTATAAAACCCTTATTGCCCCTCTAATGAGTTCTCTTATTATGGGGGGAATTACATTGATTATTTACAAATCATTGATGATCAAGCTTTCCGGTCAAGGTGCATTATTAATTATATTACCGATTGCAGTGCTGATTTATGGATTTTGTATTTTAAAGTTAAAGGCATTTAGTCACAGTGAACTTGAAGAAATTCCTTTTGGCAACAAACTTAAACGATTTTTATAGGAGAAGCAAATGGCAAAAAAGAAACTCATTATTATTGGTGGCGGAATGGCAGGAATGGTTTCAGCAATTATTGCGGCAGAATCTGGGGCTAAAGTCACACTTTTGGAACGTAATGATAAGATTGGAAAAAAACTCCTGGTAACAGGTAATGGACGATGCAATATTTCCAATCAATGTGTAGGACCGGAAAAATATCATTCCCGTACTGAAAATATTTTTGAAAAGATATATAGGCAATTTGATTTAAGGAAAACTCGAGACTTTTTAACATCGATAGGTATTGATCTGGTTGAACTTGAGGACGGTAAATTATATCCTCAAAGTTTGCAAGCAGTAAGTGTGGTCAAAGCATTGTTATATCGTGCTGAAGAAGTTGGTGTCGAAATCCACTATCATCAACGTATCCTAGACATCGAATACACGAATAAATTTCGAATTCAGGGTGATGACCAGACCTATTATGGTGATTATCTGATTGTTGCTACCGGCGGTAAAAGTTATGCCGATTCCGGTTCAAGCGGAGATGGATATGAGATTGCTAAGGGATTTGGTCATCACATTATTGAACCCATGCCTTCGATTGTCCAACTTGTTACGGATAATCCATATAGTAAAAGTCTAAAAGGATTAAAAATCAATGCAAGAACACAACTCATAAATAGGGATACACAGATGCTTCTTCGCGAAGAAAACGGTGAGGTCTTATTTACAGAATATGGTTTATCCGGACCGACTATCTTGCAACTGTCGACCCTAGTGGCTCCTTTGCTTAAAGAAAAAATAGGGCTTACTGTTGCTATAGATTTTTTTCCGGAAGATTCGATTGATGATATTGATAGACGATTGATGACACGTTTTCATCAGTTTCCGTCACGCCCTGTTGAACAGGTGCTTAATGGGTACATCAATCAACGGTTAATCATTCCCTTATTCAAATATGCCCAAGTCGATCACATGAAGCAAGCCGGTAATTTGACCAAAGAAGAACGAATTAGATTGGTTGATGCACTTAAGAACTATCATCAAAAGGTTGAAGATACCTATCTTTGGAATCAAGCACAAGTAACAAAAGGTGGCGTTAGCTGCCTTGAAATCGATTCAACAAACTTAGAGTCAAAACTTCAAAAAAACCTTTATTTTATTGGGGAAGTTGTCGACATTGATGGTGATTGTGGTGGATATAATTTACAATGGGCAATCTCTAGCGGTGCCCTTGTCAGTCAATATATAACAAATGCATAAAGAAGGGAATAGTATGTTAATCAAAGTAGCGAATATAATTTTAGATATTCAGCCCCAAAAAGGGGTTCTGCATTCACAGGCAGACTTAATCACGGCATTATCCAAAAAACTACGTATAGGGCCTCAGTACATTCATGGGCTAAGGATTGATAAATATTCAATTGATGCTCGAAAGAAACCAAAATTAAAAGGCGTCTATACCGTCATTGCAGATGTTTCTAAAACAATCGATGCAAATGCTTTGAAAAAAGTAAATGCAAGCATTTATATCCCCAAAGCCTATCAATTCCCTAACCGAAAAGTACCTTTTTCCAAGCGCCCGCTTATTATTGGCTCAGGACCGGCAGGATTATTTGCAGCCTATGTGCTTGCCATGAACGGCCATTGCCCCATTGTCATTGAGCAAGGCGACCAAGCCGATGTTCGGCGACAAAAAATACAGGAGTTTTTCACTACAGGTCAATTTGATTCTCACAGTAATATTCAGTTTGGAGAGGGTGGTGCAGGAACCTTTTCTGACGGAAAATTAAACACGGGTGTCAAAGATAAGTTTTTACGTAAACAATTTATCCTGGAAACCTTTGTTGAACATGGGGCGGATCCGTCAATACTTTATATGAATAAGCCTCATGTCGGCACCGATTACTTAATTAAAATTGTTGAAAATATGCGGAAGATAATTATTCAGGCAGGTGGAAGCTATTATTTTAATACCTTTTTTGAAAAACCAATCATTCAAGAGGGTAAAATCATTGGTGCAAAATGTCTTGATTTAAATAAGGAAAATGCTAAAATAGATATTGAGTGTGATCATTTGATACTTGCGATTGGCCATAGTTCTAGAAATACATTTGAAAGCTTATATAATGCAGATGTCCATATGGAAGTAAAAGCATTTGCAATGGGCCTTAGAATTGAACATCCACAGGAATGGATAAACGCTGCCCAGTATGGTTTTGAAAATCTTGAGTATGATTTGCCGTCTGCGGATTATAAATTGACCTATCAGGCGTCTAACGGTCGAGGCGTCTATTCCTTTTGTATGTGCCCAGGTGGATATGTGGTTAACGGTGCGTCGGAAGAAGGACGGGTTGTTTGTAATGGGATGAGCCTATTTGCAAGAAAATCTAAAAATGCAAATAGTGCAATCATTGCCACGGTTACACCGGAAGATTTTGGAAATTCATCTCCTTTAGCCGGCATTGACTTTCAGAGAAAATGGGAAGAGATGGCATATAAAATTGCAGGAAGTAATTATAGTTTACCGACACAAGATTATGTAAACTTTAAAAAAGATGTTACAAACACTTCCGTGAAGGAAGCTATCTTCGATAAAGCCTTTTTTCAACGGGACAGTATAGAAAGTACCTGTCAAAACCCGCTGAAAGAATCTTCTTTAAAGTCATGCCTTCCAACAGCAATAGCACAAGCACTCGTTGAAGGCATTGACTATTTTGGAGGAATTATTGAAGGATTTAATCATCCAAAAGCCAGACTTATTGGTGTTGAGACGCGAACTTCATCACCGGTGCGCATCGTTCGTAATGAACAAGGAATGAGTAACATTGTTGGAATATATCCATCAGGTGAAGGCGCCGGTTATGCCGGAGGAATCATGTCAGCAGCTATCGATGGAATTAAGACAGCAGAAATGATTGTAACTGATAAATCAGTCTTGAGTAAAGGGTGAGAGACATGCGTTTATTTAATTTGCTTAAGAAGTACTATGTAAAAATACCATTAAAAATAACCAATATTCTAGGTTATGCCTCGAACATTATACCGGCAAAAAAACGGTTCGGTAAAGTGTATGAAAATCAATTAAATCAGCTAGATAAGGAACAATATGCCTCTTTAGAAGTTCAAGTTAAGCGGACCGATGAACGATTTTTAGCACTTGTTCGTCATGCCTATAAACATGTTCCTTACTATCGCGAGTTATTTGACCAACATCAGATTAAGGTTGATACATTTACCGGAATTAAAGACATTGAGCAGATACCTTTTTTAAAACGGGAACAATTGACGAATAATCGGGACCAACTGGTTGCAGAAAATATCGATCGAAATCAGTTGATATATAAAACAACATCGGGAACAACAGGTAACCCGGTCGGATTTTATTTAGATGAAGACACCGTTATGAAAGAGTGGGCCTATATTAATCATCTATGGGCTCGTATAGGATATAAACCAGATAGTTCAAGGCTTGTTTTTCGAGGTGCGGTTTTTCGTGAACAAGCCAGAAAAGGTAAGAATTGGCAATATGATGCCTTGAGAAAAGAGCTGAGTTGCAATATTTTTGATATGAATGCTGAGAATTTAAAAGACTATTGTCGTGCCATTGACCGTTATAAACCGGACTTTATTCATGGTTACATGTCAGCAATCGTTATTTTAGCCAAATATATAGCGCATAATCAATTAAAACTTAAACACCAGTTTAAGGGAATTCTTGCTATTAGTGAAAATGTTATTGACTCACAACGTAAATACGTTGAGAAGATTTTTGGATGCCGTGTCTATTCTTTTTATGGCCATTCAGAACGTTTGGTCATTGCCGGAGAATGTGAAAAGAGTCATGAGTATCATATTGAGCCAAGTTATGGGTATATCGAGATTATTGATGAAGACGGACAGGTGATTGAGGATGATCAAATTGGTGAAATCGTTGCGACCGGTTTTTGTAATCAAGGGATGCCGCTTATACGCTACCGAACAGGAGATATGGCCAGTTGGTCAACAAAATTTTCTTGTTCTTGTGGTCGGAATCATTTGCGAATTCAAAGTGTTTATGGACGTTGGCGTCAAGATGTATTGGTGAATCAGGATTATTCATTTGTTTCATTAACGTCTTTGAATATGCATTCAAATGTTTTTGATCAAGTGATACGTTATCAATACTATCAAGATACGGTTGGTGAAGTTACTTTAAAGCTTATGGTCAATCGTCCCTTAACGGCAGATGAAGAAGGAGAGATTCGTAAGCAATTGAATGAAAAAACACAAGAAAAAATCGTCTACACGATTGAATATGTAGACGATCTTCCAATTAAAGCAAATGGAAAATATTCCATGATTGATCAACAATTGGATTTAGATTCATTCTTTGAGACCGTAGAGTAAAGAATATTTTTTTACCAGATAATCGGTAAAGTACTTTGGATTAAAGGTTTCTCCTGTTGCTCCTTGAATAATCTCAGAAGGTGTTACGGTTGAACCGTATTGATGAATATGATGGGCTAACCAATCAAGTAGTGTTTTCATATCCCCATGTTTCAAACACTCATCAACCACAAGCTCTTTTTCCATGGCATGTTCAAACTGTGCAGCGTAAGCGCTACCTAGGGCATAGGATGGAAAATAGCCCATCAAGCCTTCGGACCAATGCACATCTTGTAATATACCTTCAGCTTCAGTAGTGGGGCGAACACCCACGTATTGTTCATATTTATCTGCCCATAATTTGGGGAGTTCTTGAATGTCAACATCTTCTTCCATAAGCATTTTTTCTAGTTCGTAACGAACCATAATATGGAGTGGATAAGTGACTTCATCTGCGTCAATACGTATGAGCGAGGGTTCCACTTTATTGGTAGCTCGTATAAAATCTTGGATGGAAATATCCTTAAGTTCATTTGGAAAGAGTTCCTTAAGTTTGGGCATATGCGCTTGCCAAAAGGCAGAATTTCGTCCGAAATTGTTTTCGTAAAGGCGAGATTGAGATTCATGAATTCCCATAGAAACGCCTGTTGCTAAACAGCTAAAGCCAATGTTTTTGGATATATTTTGTTCATATAGGCCATGTCCGGTTTCGTGAATAGTAGAAAAAATAGGGTTTATAAGGTCGTTTTCATGAAAATGGGTGGTGATTCGTACATCGTCCGGACTCATGTTTTGGGTGAAAGGATGTTCGCTTTCTGACAAACTGCCACCATCCATTCGAAATCCCAAGCTTTCCATGATATATAATGAAAAAGCTTCTTGTTCATCGATAGAGAAGGTGTTTGATAAAAAGGACGTGTTGGGTTTAGGCTCTTCTTTGATTTTTTGAACTAAAGGAACAATAGAAGCCTTAAGTTCTTCGAAAAAACCATCAAGCATATCTACCGTTGCACCGGGTTCATAATCATTCAGTAAGGTGTTATAAGGATGTCCTTCATACCCACGATGGTCTATAAACCGTTTTGTGGTGTCAATAACTTTTTTTAAATAGGGAGCAAAGATCGAAAAATCATTTGCATTTTTTGCTTCTTCCCAAGCGTTTGAAGATTCTACGAGTAAGGATTGGTAATCAGCATATTCTTGTACAGGAATGGGGCTGATTTTTTCATATTCCCGTCGAAAGTAGTCATATTTTGCTTTAGATAAATCATCAAGTTCATTATATGCGTCTGAAAGTTCCTTGAGTAACTGATCCACCTTGGGATTAATTAGCGTATTAAAATAAAGCGTTGATACAAAGCTAATCACTTCAGAACGTGCTGAAATTCCATCTTTTGAAGCGGTTGTCATTGAATCGAATCCTAATAAGGATTCTGTGTAAGTAATGGCGGCCATATCATGATCCAAATTATTTAAATCTTCAACCAGTTTTTTTATCCTGTCATTCATTATAATATACCTTTCTTTCATTGTAATAGGATTATTTTATCAGATAACACGAAGAAGTCAAAGAAAAAAAGGAACAATTTTTTATATTATTTCGTCATAAAAGTGTAACATAAATCTATTTAGGATTATTCTAGATAGTGGTATAATAGAGAAAAAAGGGAGGAATTATGATGAAAAGACCTATGAAAAAGAGCTTTATTGCCTTATTGCTGATAATATTGATTGTAAGTTTGATGGGCTGTTCTTCAGGCAAAAACAGTGATAGCGCGATGTCTGAGTCAGTCTCAAGGACGGAGACAGCATCAAGTGGAGAAGTCGCTGCGGATATGGATATGGCTGAGCAAACGACGGATGGTGCTGGAGACGAGAATTATGGTGTCAATGGGTCAAGTAATGTTCCGGTCGGAATGAACCTTGATGATTCAAGGAAGTATATCTTAACCTATAATTATGATATGGAAACCTTGACATTTGATGAGACACAAAACCGCTTAAATCAGCTCATTAATATGCATAATGGATATTTTGAGTCAACGCAAGTGTCCGGGCGCAATATTACAGCCAAATATCCTCAACGACGTCATGGAAGGTTTACAATACGGATTCCTAAAGAAGAAATTGTGAGTTTTCTTGAAGGATTAAAGACCGTTGGCGGGAATATTTTAGAAGAGGCAAGTAATCAAGATGACGTTACAAATCAGTATTATGATTTAGATGCACGTATTAAAACATTAGAAGTTCAAGAAGAACGTTTAATTAGTATTTTGGAAACGGCAGATGAGCTGGAATACATTATTGAATTGGAACGCGAATTATCCGATGTTCGTTATGAAATCGAGAGAAACATGTCAACCTTTAGAAACTTAGAAAATCGTATCAGTTATACGACGGTACATTTGAATTTACAAGAAGTCATTGAAGAGACGGTGATTGAAGAAGAACCAACATCATTTTTAGAAAAAATGACTTATGGTTTTAGACAGAGTGTTAAAGCCGTGGCTAACTTTTTTGAAGCTGTCGCATTATTTTTTATTACACAAAGTCCGATTCTGTTTGTCATATTTATCTTTGGCTTTATCGGCTATAAAATTATTCGGTTGATTATCAAAAAATTATTTGCATCAGATTCCAAAAAAAATGAGAATGAATAAAAATGAGCATAGAAGGATGGATTATGGAACATAGAATACATTTAAATGAAGCTAAAAGGATTGTCGTCAAAGTCGGCTCATCTTCGCTGACCCACGAGACAACAGGACACATTAATTTACGACGGGTTGAACATTTTGTTCGACAAATTTCAGACTTAAAAAATTCAGGAAAAGAAGTTATTGTTGTGAGTTCAGGAGCACAAGCGGTCGGAATAAGCGCCATACATCTAGAACAAAGGCCGACGACATTGCCGGAAAAACAGGCGATTGCTGCTATTGGTCAAGCGTCTCTCATGATGCTATATCAAAAATTGTTTCATGAATATAATCATTTAGTAGGACAAGTGCTTTTGACAAAAGATATTCTTGATGACGATGAACGTTATCGAAATGCAAAAAACACAATGGAAGCATTATTAAAACTCGATGTAATACCGATTGTTAATGAAAACGATACGGTAGCCACGGATGAGATTGAATTTGGTGATAATGATCGATTATCAGCAATGGTTGCTGTTCTAGCCAATGCAGATCTATTGATTTTATTATCGGATATTGACGGATTATATGACAAAGATCCGAAATCTTTTGTAGATGCAAAGATTGTTGAGGTCGTTCATGAGGTTGATGATTTTATTTATGAAATGGCAGGCGTATCAAAATCAAAACTAGGTACCGGCGGAATGCTTACAAAGCTTATGGCCGCTGAGATGGTCAATAATGCCTCCATTGATATGATTATTGCAAATTCAAAAACGCCATATATTCTACAAAAAATACAAGATGGTGATGTCATCGGAACAATTTTTAAAGCAAAGGAAATGTAAATCACATTTTATTCCCCTTCATTTGATGGTATAATATATATACTAATTAAATGGAGGGTTTTTTATGTTGAATACTTTTTCCGGGGAAAAGCTTTATCGTATACTCAAGCCCTTAGCTAAGGCGATTTTTTATCGAAAATTTAATGTGACCGAAGGTGATTATGTTCTTCCGGATTATGAACCTTATATTCTCGTTGGTCATCATGTCAGTGCTTTCGATCCGATTATAATTAATTGTTTTTCCAAACGTTTAATTTATTTTTTATATGGTGATGTTAATACGGATTTAAAGATAAGACAGTTTCTTTTAAATCGTTTGGAGATGATTCCGTTTTCAAAGAAAACAGCGGATTTTCAATCCATTCGAGATATAGAAAAAAAATTAAAAGCTAAGAAACCAGTAGGTATCTATCCTGAAGGCTCTGCTACATGGGACGGTAGAACACAACCTATTATTGTGTCAACGGCTAAACTTATTAAAATGATGAATGTTCCGGTGTATGGTGTGCGCTACTATGGCGCCTATTTATCAAAACCTCGTTGGTGCAAATACACGCGTAAGGGCCAGGTTAAAATGGAAACTTTCTTAGTTATATCTGCAGATGATATTGGCCTTCTATCCACGGAACAAATCGAAAAACGCTTGACTTCAATTGTTCAATATGATGAAATGATGTGGCAAAAGGAAGCTATGATTCCCTTCAAAGGAAAACGACGGGCTGAAAATATTGAACGTCTTTTATATGCCTGTCCGGAATGTGGCGATTTTAATTCATTCACATCCCACAAACATGAATTCACCTGTAATTCATGTGATACGCGTTTCTTTTATTCGGAATATGGATTTATTAAGAAAAAGGGTCAAGACTATTGCATGCAAATAAGCGAGTGGAGCCGATGGCAATATAAAACACTCGATACAGTAAAAGTGTTTCCCCAAATACGTCAAATTGAGACATACATTGATGGAGTCCCCTATATTGAGCCTATTTCACTATCAAAAAGCGGAATTAATATTCAGTCCAATATCCCCTTTCAAGAGATTCGAAGTCTTAGTATGACCTTGAGTACACATTTGGAATTTTTTTATCTAGGGAAGAAGTATCGCCTTGTCTTTAAAGAAGGTGCCACTATATCCATTAAATTTTTCCATGATTATATAGAAAGACATCAATAAAACTAAGTACAAAAGAAAGAAGGAGTTTAAATCATGAATCCAATTAAATTAGACCGTATTAATGCACTTTATAAAAAATCAAAAGAAGAAGGATTAACCGAAGCAGAAAAAGCGGAACAGCAACAACTTCGTAAGGAGTATATTCAGCTTGTTCGCAAGAATCTTCGAGGGACATTAAATAATACGACAATTCAGTATCCCGATGGATCAAAGCAGAAGTTGGAAAAAAGGTATGAAAATGAATAATTTACATTTAAAAAAACATATACGAACGACCTATTTAGATAAAAGAAAGGCCCTTGGTCAAGATCATGTTATTGCATCAAGCCAACGGATTACACGTCGAATTTTGGATAGCGAAAGTTATCGCCATGCAAAAACGATTTTTTGCTATTATCCAAGCAATAAAGAATGTAATATATTAGACGTTGCCCAAGATGCCCTCAATGAAGGGAAAATTGTTGCTTTCCCAAAATCTTTTAATCAACGTTATATGGATTTCCTTCAAATTCATAGTATCAAGTCTTTTGAAAAAGGACGATTTGATATTATGGAACCTATCAGCGATCAAGTCATTGAACCGGATCAAAATACGCTTGTATTGGTCCCCGGTATTGCTTTTGATGAAAAAAAGTATCGCATTGGTTATGGAGGGGGCTATTATGATTCTTATTTTGAACGGTATTCAAAATCAGGGCTCAAAAAAATCGGTGTTTATTACCAATGGCAAAAAACACCGATGATTCCAGTTGAATTGCATGACATTCCCTTAGATTACATCATTCACGACGGATCATTGTCTTGAAGGGCTAAAAATGTTTTTGATACAAGATCAAATTCATCATCATCATCAATCATGTCGAGATTAAGTGAATGATCGTCATTTTCTTCAAATCGATACAGTAAAGCCCGTTGATTATCTGGATGTAATAAGGCAATATATGTTTGTTCATTAATGGTGAATGAATCAATAATAGGACATACGAGCGTTGTGTCATCGTCTAAGGTCAGTGTAATGGACTCTTTTTCATGTGAGGAAGAACAGCCACATGAATGTTCAGATGATGAACAGCCACCGCTGCAGTTGCAATCATGGTCATTATCTATTGTCATAGGAACTCCTTTTCTATGTTTAATCTATTTTCTTATAATACTAACACTATTATTATACTGAATAGGAAGGGTTTGTCAACTAAATATATATTGTATATCTTTTGAACATGAGATATAATACTAAGTAAAGAAACTTTGGAGGAGCGTTATGATCAGTTACATTCATGGCATACTTGTGGCAAAACGAATGGATTCAATCATCGTAGAATGCCAGCATATCGGATACGAAATATTTGTGCCCTTAAGTGTTTTAACACAGTTACCAAGCACAGGTTCAGAAGTAAAAATGTATACAGAATTGTATGTTAGAGAAGATATATTGAGATTATATGGATTTACATCTGAAGAGGATATAGATATTTTCAGAAAATTAATCGGTGTATCCGGTATAGGACCTAAGGGCGCCCTTGGTATTTTATCAACCTTAACCCCGGATGATTTGAGAATTGCTGTGTTAACGGATGATGCAAAACGCATTAGCCAAGCAAAAGGAATCGGTAAAAAAACGGCTGAAAAATTAATCATTGAGTTAAAAGATAAGCTGAAGTCGATTGATTTAGAGACATTGTCACAATCCTCGAAGGATGTTTCGGGATTAAGCACATTTATTGATGAAGCGCTCCTTGGATTAACCGGTTTAGGTTATACGGAAACAGAGGCGCTTCATGCCATCAAACATGTCAAAGATGCAGAATCGACATCAGAGCTTATACGTCAATCGCTTATTTTTTTAGCTAAGGAGTAAACATGAAGAAACGATTAATAACCAACCAGATGATTGAAGAAGATATATCGATTGAGACGTCCTTACGTCCATCATGTCTTGATGATTATATCGGTCAAGAAAAAGCGAAAGAAAATATTCGCGTTTTTTTAGAGGCGGCAAAACAACGGAATGAACCTTTAGATCATGTTCTCTTATATGGCCCTCCCGGCCTTGGAAAAACAACACTTGCATCCATTATCGGTCATGAAATGGGTGTGAATTTAAAAATAACCTCCGGACCGGCTATAGAACGACCGGGAGATATTGCAGCCCTTTTAAATAATCTTCAAGAAGGTGATCTCTTATTTATTGACGAAATACATCGTTTGAATCGACAGGTCGAAGAAGTGATGTATCCGGCTATGGAAGATTATGTAATTGATATTTTGATTGGAAAAGGACCGGCAGCTAAGTCTATACGGCTAGATTTACCTAAATTCACCCTAGTGGGAGCGACAACGCGTGTCGGATTATTATCTTCTCCGCTTCGTGACCGTTTTGGTGTACTTCATAAGCTTGAATTTTATACACCGGAAGAGCTTTCAACCATTATTCATCGAAGCGCAAAGGTATTAAAGGTCGATATTGATGTCAAGGGAGCCTATGAAATTGCACGTCGATCAAGAGGAACTCCACGGCTTGCCAATCGTCTTCTTAAGCGTGTTAGAGATTTTGCACAAGTAAAATTTGATGGTGTCATTACCGAAGATGTTGCCAAAGCTTCCTTAGATTTACTGGATGTTGATCCTTTAGGCTTAGATAAAAATGATCGCAAAATGCTGATTACCCTGATTGAAAAGTATCAAGGTGGTCCTGTTGGACTAGATACCTTAGCTGCAACAATCGGTGAGGAATCTGACACGGTTGAGGAGGTCTATGAGCCCTTCTTATTGCAACTTGGACTTTTAAACAGAACATCACGTGGACGAATGGTGACACCTTATTGTTATAAACATTTTGGAATAATTATGAATAACTAGGGGGCTATATGAATAAAGAATTGGTTTTGTTAAATATCATTGCATCCGACGGAAACATTAATCAACGTGTTTTGGCAAAAGCTTTAGATGTAAGCTTAGGAACGGTTAATCATATGTTGCAAGAATATGAAGATCAAGAGATCATGACACCGATTCCAAAGAAAAACCGAAAAGTTGAATATTTATTAACCGATTACGGTAAAGAATATCATAATAAACTCTTAGTGGAATATATATCTTCTTGTTTTGATGCGATTTCCCACATACGAAAAAAGGTAAAGGAAAAAATATATGAGTTGGTCGAACAGGGAATCAAACAATTCTTTATTCAAGGCAATACCGATGAAATTCTTCGCTTGGTCAAGATGTGTTTGTTTGAAGTGAGTCGGGAAGAGTCCATATCCTATGAATTGATTAGTGAAGTACAATCCTTTGACGATCACATTCAGCAAATGGATGAAAGCGAAAAAAATGTGTCGGCCGTTATTGGATGGTCTGTTTTTCCGGAGAACACGTATTATGAACTACACTACAAGAATTTATTATCATAAAAAAAATCTAATGACTATACTATAAGGGGGTTTTTATATGGCAACGAAGAATGAATCAAAAGTACTTATAGGCGGCAATGTATATACCTTAAGCGGAGACGAGAGTGAAGAGTATTTACAGCATGTTGCCCTATATATTAACAAAAAAATGGACGAGGTTCGTAGCTCAGAAAATGGAAAAAAATTGAATACACGGCTACAATCGGTCTTATTAGCAATTAATATTGCAGATGATTATTTTAAGATTAAGACGAGCATCGATGAAAAAGATCGAGAGATAAAGGAACTAAAAAGTGAAACGGAACGTCTAAAAAAAGAACTTGATGAGTATATCGATTTATTTGAACACGATGGTTTGTAATTGTAGGAGGCATGTATGTCCGGAAAAATAAAATATCCTGAAATATTAGCACCTGTTGGGCATATCGATGCATTTTATTCGGCGATGAGTGCTGGATGTGATGCGATTTATTTAGGTGGACTTCAATTTGGTGCAAGGGATTATGCGAAAAATTTTGATCATGAAACATTAGCTGAACTTGTACGCTATGCCCATTTACGTGATGTAAGGGTTTATTATACGCTCAATACCCTTATTAAGGATATTGAGTTTGAACAATTGCATAAGGAGTTAGAATTCTTAGACACACTTTGTTTTGATGCGTTGATCATACAAGATTTAGGTGTTTTTGAGTATATACGGACCTATTATCCGACCTTTATTTTGCATGGAAGTACCCAATTAAATATTCATAATGTCGAGGATGCACGCTTTTTTTATCATTTGGGATTTGAGCGTATCGTCTTAGCCCGTGAGTGTAGTTTAAGTGATGTTGAATCAATTATTGAAAAGGTTCCGATTGAAGTTGAGACATTTGTACACGGCGCTTTATGCTATTCATTTAGTGGACAGTGCTTAATGAGCAGTTTTTACGGAGGACGAAGTGGGAATAGGGGCAAGTGTGCCGGTCCATGTCGATTGCCCTTTACGATCAATGATAAGAGTGGATATTATCTAAGTATGAAAGATCAAATGACCTTAGAAATATTGCCTCAGCTGATTTTAGCAGGCATTGATTCCTTTAAAATTGAAGGACGGATGAAAAATGCGGACTATGTTTTTTATGCGACCTATCTATATCGAAAATATCGAGCACTTGCTATTAAATGTATAGAAGAAGAATGTATCGAAGATTACCGTGTTCTTCAAGAGGATATTGACCTTCTAAAGATTATCTATAATCGAGGTGATTTTACTCAAGGCTATTATTTTTCTCACCCCAAAAGCCAGATTTCGGTGAAGCATCCCAAACATCTAGGCTTACATGTCGGATCGGCTCAAGTTACAGGGAAGACGATAAGCCTTGCCTTAGAAGAAAAACTATATCAAGGTGATGTTATTGAATGGCATCTACCTTCAGTGAATTTAGGGGAAGTAAATCATCCGACAAGTACCCTAGAGACGGATTGGACTCAAAGAAAAATCCTATTAAATAAAAATTCACCGATGGTCAAAAAAATCATCAAACACAATGGAGCAAAAAACGCGACCATTCAATTATACAAAATTTTCGATCCCATGATATCAAAAGGTATCGATGCCTTAAAAGCAGAGCGGCATATAGACGTTCATGTTCGCGTCATAGCAAAAGTCGGAAAACCACTACGCTTAGATATGAACTATAAAGACACAGATGATAATAGGTATTCGTTTTCAATCGATGGTTTTGTTGTGGAAGAAGCCCAAAAAAGACCGCTTGATGAAGCTAACGTGAAAAAACAATTCAATAAAACGGAAGATAGCAACTTTGTTTTTAAGTTTGAAGAGATGACCATTGATGATCATGCTTTTGTTCCAATAGGGGCAATGAATCAACTACGTCGAGATGCATTAGGTCTATTAGAAAACAATAAATTAGACCTATATTGGAAAAAAAGAGTACCTTATCAATTGAAAAACCTCATGCACCGACAGACAAAGACTAAACATGAGATAGAAGGCCGTGATCGAAAAAGACGAGTGCGTATACTTGTTTCTTCTTATGAACAATGGGAAGGGCTTAAAGAAAGCTATAACAAAAAATCAGGTTTTGATATAGTTGATCGCATATACGTGGATTCTACAGACCTGCCCATTGAAAAAATTAATGTGATACTCAAGGAGAAAGGAAGCTTTGAGGATGATACAAAGATTTATCTTGCCTTGCCGCATGTACTATTTTCCTCATCAAAGCAGATCTTGATTGAAGCTCTCGACCGAATAAATATAAGTGCAATTGATGGATTTTTAATTCGTAGTTTGGGACAAATTGATATGTTGGCTTCATACAACAAGCCAATAGCAACGGATTATAATATACATATGTTTAATCAGTGGACCACAAGATTCTTATATCCATATGCCGAGACAGTAACATTGTCGGTTGAATTAAATGCACGTGGGATGGAAGATATTCTTGATAAAACCCCTAAAATAGATTGTGAATGGATTGCCTATGGACACATTGCCTTGATGCATTCGTCAACATGTGCATATAAGAGCCGTTATGGAAGGTGTGATTATTCTACTGACGGGCATCATTTGCAGATGAAAGATCGTAAACAAGAGAGTCTACATGTAACGAGTCATTGTAAGTTTTGTTACAATAGCATATATAATGCGAAAGCGACAAATTTATTTGACTATACGCAACAGCTAAAAGGAAAATACCGCATTGAATATACTTATGAGTCAAAAAAAGATGTGATTAAACTGATGGAGTCATTATATCAAGGCAATACACCTTTTATGGATGAATTAAAAATGACGAAAGGTCATATTCAACGTGGTGTAAAATAGGTGAATTATGCAAAGTTTGAGCATCGTATTGAACTATATTTATATCATTTTATTAACCGTTTTTACCTTTCATATCATGGTATCCTATAAATTGTCTGTGGAAGAGAATAAAACGTCATTAAGCATGGAGCAATTCATTTTATTTGGTTTTTGCATCCTAGGTCATGGACTTATTCTGTTAAATAATGGTTTGAATAAAGATGGAATCACGATTATAGGCTTAAATATTATTGCAATCGGTTTATTTGTCTATGGGAGTCAGTTGACCAATTATTTAGAACCCATTATATGGCATGTTATTGCTATGATTCATTTAATCGGTTCGATTATGTTACATCGTTTGGATCCAAGCTTAGCACTAAAACATACGCTTTATGCATGTGTTGGTTTTGTTGTCATGTTTATTGCCATATTTATTCTTCGTTATATTAAGCGAATCGATAAACTCACCTGGATATATATTGTTTTGTCGGTTGCCTTACTGCTCAGTGTGAATGCAACGGTTAACGGAGCCACCAATTGGGTCAATATTCGGGGAATCACTTTTCAGCCTTCAGAAATCGTTAAAATTCTTTTTGCCTTTTCGCTTGCAGGCTTATTTCGATTTCAAAAAAGCTTTTTAGGGCTTGTAATTGGGTCTTTATTCAGTGGCGTTCTTATCTTAATCTTGGTTTATCAAAGAGACTTAGGAAGTGCCTTATTATTTTTTGTGACCTATATCGTATTATCCTATATGTATTATCAAAAAAGATGGTTGCCGTTTGCTCAAATCGGAGTACTTAGTCTGGCCAGCATTGTTGCCTATAAACTCTTTTCTCACATTCAAGTGCGGATTGTATCGTGGTTATATCCCTTTGAATATATTGACCGTGAAGGATATCAAATAACTCAGTCTTTATTTGCTTTTGCCCGTGGAAAATGGATGGGAACAGGACTTTTACAAGGGATGCCTAAACGCATTCCTGTGGTCAATTCAGATTTCATTTTCGCAGCCATTGGGGAAGAATTCGGAAGTTTGTTTGTTTTGCTCACAATTTATCTGTTTTATATGCTGATTATCATGCTTTTATCACAATGTCAAAAGAGTAAGAATCGCTTTTATTTATATGTTAGTGTGGGAATGACAGTCATGCTTGGATTTCAAGGCTTTTTAATTATTGGTGGTGTTATTAAGTTGGTTCCTTTGACAGGTGTTACTTTTCCGTTTGTGAGTTATGGAGGGACCTCCTTAATTACATCGATTATTATGGTTGGCTTTATTGATTTAACGAGTAAGTTATCTGATCATAGAGAAAATTATAAATTTAACGCCCATACCCTTATTTCTTTAAAATTTGTCATGACCATTTTATATCTTGCACTCATGAGCTACTTTTTGTTTTTTGTCATCGTTCAAAGTGAGGAAGTTCAGTTAAATAGCTATAATAAACGCCTGGAATTCATTGAAAAAGAAATAATACGTGGGTCAATCTATGATAGTACAGGGGAAGTTTTGGCCTACACAAGCACAAATGGCCCCAGACAAGAACGCATATATCCATTCGGTCAAACTTATGCCCACGTCGTTGGTTATACCAACCCAGGAAAAACCGGAATAGAAGCTGATTTAAATATGCAATTATTAAACAGTAATCAAAATCTCCTTCAACAGTTTCTACGGAACATCAAAGCCCAAGAACGTCAAGGAAGTGATGTGCATCTGACCTTAAACCACACATTACAAAAGATTGCTTCAGATAGCTTAGGAGACAGAAAAGGGACAGTGGTTGCTATGGATCCGACAACAGGAAAAATTTTAGCCCTTGTATCAAAGCCGGATTTTGATCCCAATACACTCTCTCAAGTCTATGGACACTTATCCGAAGATGCAAATGAAGCTGCGCTTCTTAATCGTGTTACAAACGGTCTATACCCACCAGGGTCGACCTTTAAAATATTAACGGCATTAACCTATATACGCCAACATAATGAACCTTTTTCATATTATTGTACAGGAACAGATACCTTTGCAGAAAAAACGATTAGTTGTTACGGGCATACGGCTCATGGGCAAGTCTCTATTACAGAAGCCTTTGCATATTCATGTAATACAGCCTTTGCAACCATGGGAGAAGCCATTACGACCCAACAACTAGAGCAAACAGCCAATGATTTGTTTTTTAATCAATCCTTGCCCTATCCCTATAACCATAAAGTTAGCCAATTTGGATTTCCGACGATTGTATCGGCATCCTTACGCGCAGAGACGGTTATCGGACAAGGTGAGACCATGATTACCCCACTGCATAACTTAATGATTACAAGCGCAATCGCCAATGGTGGTTTAGCCATGACGCCATATTTAGTGGATTATATAGAAAATGCGAATGGTAGCATTGTCAAACAAACATTACCGGAAGGTCATGAGACATCATTAACGGCAGATGAAATAAAAGCCCTCAGAGAATATATGATGGCCACGGTTGATATAGGAACAGGAAAAATGTTGTCAAATGATAGCTATAGTGCTGCCGGAAAGACCGGTGCAGCCGAAAATCCCTTCGGTCCTACACATGCATGGTTTGTCGGTTTTGCTCCGGCTGACCATCCGCAAATCGCAATAGCTATTATTGTTGAAAATGCCGGCTCAAGTGGTGCAAATGCAGTGCCGATTGCAAAAGAAATGTTTGATGCCTATTTAATCAATTAGGTAAATATTTGTTGCGTGAAGTGTTAAAAGAATGTATACTCTATGTAAGTACATAATCTAGATTAGCACCCAATTACAAGGAGGCATACAATGACAGAAGCAGTAAGTTGTGGCGGGGTGGTAATCCACAGAGGAAAAATTCTATTACTCTATAAGAATTATAAAGGCAGGTATGAAGGTTGGGTTTTACCCAAAGGTACTGTCGAAGAAGGCGAAGAACATCAAGATACAGCTCTTCGCGAAGTACAAGAAGAAGCAGGCGTTAAAGGTAATATAATTAAATATATTGGCAAAAGCCAGTATTCCTTTCGGGTTGCCAATGATACCGTGTTAAAATACGTACACTGGTACTTAATGAAAGCCTACAATTATTACAGTAAACCACAAAAAGAAGAATATTTCGTGGATTCAGGATATTATAAATTTCATGAAGCTTATCATCTTCTTAAGTTTCCAAATGAAAAGCAGATTTTAGAACAAGCCTATAATGAATATTTGGAACTTAAAAAATGTAATATGTGGGGTAATAAGAAGTATATGTAAAAGACCGTTAACGCGGTCTTTTTTTCGTGTTATTGGAAAGAAGGTGCAAGTAAGAAGGGCAGAAAAAAAGCCTGTATCAACTGATACAAGCTTTGATGCGGATGGTGGGAGTCGAACCCACACGATATCACTACCGCAGGATTTTGAGTCCTGTGCGTCTGCCAATTCCGCCACATCCGCATTTCTGACGCTTAATGATAATACCATAGGATAATCGTTTATGCAAGTGATTTTCTGGAAAAAATAGTAAAAATGTAAATATTTTTTTTGTTTTCATGAAGACATGATGCAAAAGAATAGCGGATATGGTATAATTGTCTAGAATTTGGGATGAGTCATGAAGGGAGGAGCTTGAATGGACGCAATAGAAGAAAAACTTATAAAAAAGGCACAAAAAGGAAATATAAAAGCATTTGAAAAATTAATTCTTCAGCATGAAGATCATATATATGCGATTGCACTTAAGGTGCTAAAAAATGAAGCGGATGCTTATGATGCAGCTCAAGAAATTTGTCTAAAAATATATCAAAAAATTGATCAGTTTAAGTTTGAGTCTGCTTTTAGTACCTGGGTTCATCGCTTGGCAGTCAATACAGCCATTGATGAATATCGCAAACTAAAACGTAAACTGCAAAAAGAGTATTCCTATGATCAACCGATTACCGAGGATGGAAGTACGATGAAAGACTTCATTCAAGATACCGGTGATACGCCGGAAAGCAATATTGTTCGACAAGAACAAATACAAATGGTTTGGGAAGCGCTAGAAAAACTTAAAGACCAACAAAAAAACATTATTATTATGAAAGACCTACAAGGTCAGTCGTATCAAGAAATTAGTGAGTCCTTACAGTTGAATATGGGGACGGTCAAATCTAGGTTAGCACGATCAAGAATTGCATTAAAAAATGTACTTCAAGATATGTGGGAACAATCGAATGTTTGAATCGTCTAATAATTGAAAGGAGGAACGGATATGACTGTTTGTAATGAAAAGATAAAAGAATTAGTTGCCATATATTCAACAGAAGGATTAACGGCAAATGAACAAAATAGTGTAGAAGAACATATTAAAGAATGCGAAGAATGTCGATATGAATTCGACATATATCAATCCATAGAACAAGAGTTGGATCTTACGAAATACAAGGCGCCGGACGCGTTGCACTCCGATGTGATGAAGCGTTTATCAAAGCATAAAAATATAACCAAGTATACTCAATATCAACCATACCTTAGTATAGCAGCCGCCATTGTATTTGTTGTCTTTCTAGGTTTTGTTGGCTTAATGAATCCAAATATACAAAAAAGCACTTCAGATGAAGCTGTGATGATTCAAGATGAAATCACAGTTCAAGATCAAATCACAGAAGAATCCAATAATGAAGAAGCGGCCTCAGCAGAATCGTATGATACGTCCATAACAACATTTGATGTTGAAACGTATGAAGCACTTGAGGATACACCGTCGGAAGATATACCATCGGAGGATGTGGTACCTAGAATGGCAATGGAGGCTCAAACTAAAGAGCAGGACAAGCAAGAATCAGATTATCGGCAAGAAATTATTATTGGCTTGATTTTTCTGAGTGTATTTGGTGGTACCCTTATATACCGACGGGCAAAAAAAAGATAGGAGATTTACATGGATAAGTTATTATTAATTGACGGAAACAGTATTATGAACCGGGCTTTTTACGGCTTGCCCTTGTTATCGGATTCGAAGGGGAGATATACAAATGCAGTATTTGGATTTCTCAATATTTTGTTTAAAACGATTGATGATGAGTCACCAACACATATTTTAGTCGCTTTTGATAGCCATGCCCCAACATTTCGTCATAAAACCTATGAAGCCTATAAAGGTAATCGAAAAGGCATGCCGGATGAACTTCGAAGTCAAATGCCTCTTATTCGTGAGGTCTTAGAAACAATGGGAATTGCAACCTACATTGAAGAGGGGATTGAAGCGGACGACATTTTGGGAAGTCTATCCTTGCGCTTTGAAAAAAAGGGTCCGGTTACGGTTTTATCAGGTGATCGAGATTTGCTACAATTGGCTAGTGACCAGACAAAGATATCGATTCCTAGAACGAAAGGCGGAACAACAGTAACAGAACACTATGATTACAAGAGTTTTATCGAGACGTATGGATTTACGCCCACGCAATTTATCGATGTTAAAGGAATGATGGGCGACTCATCCGATAATATACCGGGTATTCCGGGAGTCGGTGAAAAAACAGCACATAAATATATTCAGAAGTATGAAAGCTTAGAAGGCCTTTACGAACATGTGGATGATTTAAAAGGAAAAACAAAAGAAAAAGTTGTGGACAATAAGGAATTAGCCTTCATTAGTAGGGACCTTGCCACAATCAAACGTGATTGTTCTATTGAAATCGAAGATGAACAAATGCGTCTTGACAATTATCTGAATGAACAAACCTTTGATTTATTCAAAGAGTTGAATTTTACACGTTTATTAACACGCTTTGATTTTAATATCATGGAGGTTGCAAATGAAGTTCAAAGCCTTGAATATTCAGTTATAGATGCATATGCGACTTTTATAGTAACCATAAAAAAAGAAGTGAAGGACCAAAGGATTACCTTTTATCACTATCAAGAAGATGGGTATTTAGGATTGGTCGTTCTCCTTCAAGATAAAAAGAAGCATTATGAACGTTTTATTCATGAAATCACAGAAGAAAATATTGATTATTCAACGATTGGACAGGACCTCGTATCTGTTTTCAAGAAAGCCGAGCATGTTCTTTTTTATGATGTAAAAGGATGGTTACATGCCTTTAAAATTAATGAAGAAGAGATGATTTCCTCTTTTGATGACTTACACCTTATGTTTTACTTAGCAAAACCCAATAAAGGGGATTATCCATTACTTGATTTAGGTTTAACCTATACAGATATCAATTTGCATACCATTGATGATTTGTTAGGCAAGGGAAAAAAGAAAATCGGAATCGGTGAAATAGATGAGGAGAAAAGACTCAATTATTTGGCCCAATCTGCAACAATACTTCAAAAAAGTTTCAAGCCCTTAACAGATGCATTGGTCGAAGATGATGTATTAGGCCTATACAATACTTTAGAAAAGCCACTTCTTCTTATTCTATACAGTATGGAAAAAGAAGGGATTACAGTAGATAAAGACGTCTTGACACGATTAAGTCAACGTCTTGAATCAGAAATCGCCGAAATACAAGACCATATTTTTACTCTGGCCGGACATGAGTTTAATATTAATTCGCCAAAGCAATTAGGGGTTATATTATTTGAAGAGTTAGGGTTGCCGGCTTTGAAAAAAACAAAAACCGGTTATTCAACCAACGTGGATGTTCTAGAGAAGCTTGAGGATAAACATCCGATTATAAAAGAAATATTGCATTACAGACAATTAACCAAGCTAAAATCAACCTATGCAGATGGATTATTTCCTTATGTATTGGACGACGGAAAAATTCATACAACCTTTAATCAAACGATTGCAAGTACAGGACGCTTGAGTAGTACAGATCCTAATCTTCAAAACATTCCGATACGGCTAGAAGAAGGACGTCTTATACGTAAAGCCTTTGTGCCAAAAGAAGGCCATGTCTTTGTGAGCGCGGATTATTCACAGATTGAATTGCGTGTTCTAGCCCATTTATCTCAAGATGATTTGCTCTTAGAAGCCTATCGTGAAAATAAAGATATTCACCAACTTACAGCTTCGCAAGTTTTTCATGTTCCCTTTGACGAAGTGACCAAAGAGATGCGTCGAAATGCGAAAGCCGTTAATTTTGGTATTGTCTATGGCATCAGTGATTTTGGTCTCAGTCGCGATTTGAATATTCCGATTCCTGAAGCCAAAACATATATTCAAGCATACTTTGATAAATATCCAAAAGTTAAAGCATTCTTGGACTTAACAGTGGCCAAAGCTTATGAGGATGGTTATGTTGTGACCATGTATAATCGAAAGCGCTTGATTCCCGAACTGTCTAATAGTAATTATATGCGACGTTCATTTGGTGAACGAATAGCTATGAATACGCCTATTCAAGGGAGTGCTGCAGATATTATTAAAATCGCTATGATAAAGGTCTATAAACGGTTGAAAAAAGAGCAACTTACTTCAAAAATGATTTTACAGATTCATGATGAATTAATTATTGAGTCTCCCCAAGAAGAAAAAGAGAAAGTTAAACAAATGTTAGTGGAAGAAATGGAAAAAGCTGTTCGTTTATCTGTCCCTATGGTTGTAGATGCATCGATTGCCGATAACTGGTACGAGGCAAAATAATGAGTACAGCTAAGATTATTGGTGTTATCGGTGAGACAGGGAGCGGAAAAAGCACTTTTTCAGACTATATTCAAAAAAATTATACCGCTTATGTCATTAATGCGGATCAGATTGGTCACCTTGTTTTAGATGAAGATGGGATCAAAGAGGCACTCGTTAAAAAGTTTTCGGAAAAAATTCTAGTGGATAATCGCATTGATCGTAAGCGTTTAGGTTCCATTGTATTTAAGGATGCGTCTGCCTTAGAATTTTTGAGTCAACTAACCCATCCCAGAATACGAGAATGTATTATAGAAGAAATACAAGAAAAGAAGGACAAGTTTTCACTTATTCTTATTGATGGTGTAGCTTTAGTTGAAGCCAATATTCATAGCTTATGCGACCTTGTGATTTATATATATACATCTAAAGACATACGGTTAAAAAGACTCGTTGAGCAACGAAATATTCCTTATGAGAGAGCCATAGCCATGATAGGCTCGCAAAAGGCAACCGATTTTTATGACCACCATTCAGACGTGACCTTGTCTCTTGACCAAGGCATTGAACATAAAGAAGAGGAAATCAAACATTTGCTACAGGAGATATTATGAAGTATAGGTATATATTCATTCTGCTATTATTAATCAGTTCTACATTCACAGGATGCTCAACAATTCAAAAAATTGCTGAGTTTAATCTTGACCACCTTAATGTTGAAGAGGAAGTAACGGAAAGAGACTACGAAAAATTGCCGGAATCAACGTATATAAAAGATACCATTGAATTGTCGATGGATAATGCTAAAACTCTTAATCCCCTTGATGGTGTAGCCTATAACGTGGATCAAGGGCTAAAACTTGTGTATGAAAGTCTTTTCTCACCTGATGAATATAAGAATATTGAACCTCTTCTTGTTTCAGAATATGAGCAAATCAATGAGACCACCTATCGACTGACACTGAAAGACCAAGTCACCTTTCATAATGGTGAGCTTCTTACAGCAGAGGATGTCGTGTTCAGCTATGACTACATAAAAACACAAGCCAATAGTGGCTATGCCTATGTCAATACATATATTCAGAATTTAACGGCTGAAGCAGAGAACACAGTGGTGGTTGAGTTTCAACAAAAGGATCGCTATAATTTATATGCCTTGACGTTTCCCATCCTGTCTCAGGCTTATCTTGAATCGGATAACTATGACAAGACCTTTCCCATTGGGACAGGTCCTTATCAATGCGATCATTTTCAAAGTATGATAGAACTTGTCTTGAATAAAAATCCTAACTATCACGGTCAAACAGCAAACGTCGATAAGGTTCGATTTACCTTAGTGCGGTCATTTGCAGAAGAATACAATATGTTTATGGCAAAACGTATCGATCTCATTGCTCCTGTTTTAACCGAATGGCCTAATTACTCGGATGATCAAAATATTCAAAAAAAGCAATATTTAAGCCCCTATTTTTATTATATTGGATTCAATCATACCAATGTGTTTTATCAAGATGTCAATGTGCGGCGTTATTACTCAAGTTTAATAGATTATAGCCATATTAACCGTACGGTTTTTTTAAATCATTTGTTTTTCACGCCCTTACCCATGCACCTTGAATCGGAGATACAGGGGCGGCTCAAACAATATGACGTTTTTGATCAAAGCAATACAAAGGTAACATCGATTATTAATACAGAAGCTATCCGTTTTATCTATTTAAATGAAGACCATACCCAAGAAAACATCATAAAAATCATACAAGCATCGATTGATGACGAACGGGATAATATTGAATTTATAGGATTGAGTCGTGAAGAGTACTATCAGGCATTAATTGATGGTTCTTTTGATATGTATTTGAATACATTCCAAGCAAGCCTTATTCCATCACTGAATCAAGTTCTTGCAAGTAATGGTAGATATAATTACGGAAAGTATTCAAATCAAAATATTGACGGTTTATTAGCATCATATCGACAAGTTGAGACAGATGAACAATACATTAATCAATTAAATACATTGAGTCAATGGGTTATGGATGAAATTCCCATAATCCCAATAGGTTTTTTGGAAAATGGAATGTTTATTCACAATAAAATCGAAGGAGCAATAGGGCCGAATTATTTTCATGTGTATAAAAATATTCAAGACATAAAGATTACAGATTACACAGACTACTAAAAATATGTTATTATATAAATAATGTAGTCATGAAATCACTAGAGGAAGGATTAAATTATGCAGCAGATGGATAACAATCTGATTTTTGGATTAGATATAGGAACGCGCTCAATTGTGGGAATCTTAGGTTATAAGATCAAAGGCGGTTTTCATGTTGTTGCATCGCATATGGAACTTCATGAAACCCGTTCAATGATTGACGGTCAAATACACGATATTGATCAAGTTGCACTAACGATTCGAAAAGTAAAAGAGTCACTTGAACGTAAAACGAATAAAGTATTAACAAAAGTATGTATTGCTGCAGCGGGACGAGTCCTTGAAACCATGGAAACATCTATAACCATTGAGATTGATGAATCTGTTGAGATTAGCGAAGAATTAATACAATCCCTTGAACTACAAGGAATGGAAAAAGCAATGCATCAAATAAATTATAAAGATGCAGCAAAAGAATTGCCTTTTTATTGTGTAGGTTATAGTGTGACAAAATACTATCTGAATAATTTTGAAATGACGAATTTACTGGGTCATAAAGGAAGCACCATTGGCGTTGACGTTTTAAGTACTTTTTTGCCTGCTGAAGTTGTCAATAGCTTATATAAAGTGATGGAACTTGTTGGTTTAGAAGTGTACAGTCTAACGCTAGAGCCTATTGCGGCTATTCAAGTTGCAATCCCCAAAGAATTTCGATTATTAAATATTGCTTTGGTTGATATCGGTGCAGGAACATCGGATATTGCTATTACCAAAGGGGGAAGTATCATTGCCTATGGCATGATTCCTACTGCGGGTGACGAAATCACAGAAAGTATTGTACATCAATACCTTGTTGATTTTAAAACAGCAGAAAAGATAAAAATCAAAGCATCCGGACGTGGAAAAACCGTTTCTTTTAAGGATGCAATCGGACTAAAACAGACAATTGAATTAGATCATGTACGTCAAACAATTGAACAATCGAAGAATCATTTAGCAAAATTAATCAGTCGTAAAATCCAAGAGCTAAATGGCGGACATAGTACCAATGCCGTCTTTATCGTTGGCGGTGGCGGCCAATTAGACCGTTTTACAGAACTTATTGCAGAGGATTTACATCTTGCCAAGGAACGTGTGGCCATACGTGGTAAAGACGTTCTTGCAAACGTTACAGCAGATGATAAAAACTTCAAGAAAAATCCGGAATATGTAACACCTATTGGAATCTGTCTAACGGGACTTCAAAATAATCAGCATGATTTTGTTGAAGTTTTTTTGAATGATGAATCTATACGCATTTTTAATACGAATCGGCTGACAGTGATGGATATTGTTGCATTAAAAGGGATTGAACCTAAGGCCTTTATTCCGAGTCGAGGCAATAGTTTAACCTTTACCTTTGACGGTCAAGAAAAGCTTATAAAAGGGCAAATCGGTGAACCGGCACAAATTTATGTCAATCAAAAAGCAGTGGATTTAGCAGCGCCAATTAAAATGCATGATTATATAACAATAATTCCTGCGAAAAAAGGCGAGAATGCTTCAGCAACAATCGACTCTCTTTTAAAGGGACAAAAATACATAAGGCTAAATGATGAAAAGAAGTTGCTGGATATTGAGATTCTAGTAAATCAAAGCAAAAAATCACGCGCCTATTCCATTGAAAACCACGATGTCATTGATATTTTGTATCCGACGTTAAAGGACGTTTTAGAGGCCTTTTCAGTGAACTATTCTTCGGTATTCGTTAATGAAGAAAAGGCAAGTGAGGACCAAGTGATTCACTTGGGTGATCAAATCAATACCTTTCAATCAGCCCCTTCACTAGAAACGATAGAAGATAAAGCGGATAATACCACAATACATGTTACGGTCAATCAAGAAAACGTTCAATTATCGGGCAAAGACACCTATGTATTTGTAGATGTGTTTGATAGCATTGAATTTGACCGTACAAAACCCAAAGGAACACTTGTGACAACCATTAATCATCAAAAAGCCGGATATATGGATCCGATTCAACAAGGTGATTATATAGAAATTTATTGGCAAAAATAAATTTGAGGTGTAACTATGAAAGCGATAAGGCGATTACAACACAAATTATTATCTGCACATCTTCATTTTATATCCATCTTATTTTTATATACCGTCTATATTGTCATTAATGAGCAAAGCCAAACATTAGACATAATATTTTTTGGATATTTATTTTTGAATTTAATGATAAGTGCATTTTTAATATATAAGCATTTTTTTGAAAGCACAGTGGTCTATGTGCTTATTCGTTATGGCTTTTCTATAGGTATTGTGTTTTTTTTGCCCAACATATCATTGGTTTTTCAAGTTTCAGCTATCTTGATTGCCTTACTTTATGTTTTTGAAATGTTTATTTCCATCCCTAATGATGACTTTGAATATAAAATATTTTTAAGTTATCAAATACTTGTTTTATGGATTCCCGGCTTTATACTTACGGTTCCAAATAACAATTTTACAGTAGAAGTACTCTGTATCTTAATGGGATTTAGCCTCTTTGTATCCGGAGCTTATCGCATGTATAAGATTATACAAGAAGATGTTGAAAAAAAACTTTCATCACAGATGACGACTGTTCGAAACGTTGAAGAGCAAAATGAACAACTGCGACGGTCTCAGGAACGATTTAAGTTAATTCACGATGACGTTGCAAAACAAAAAAATGACTTGGAACGGGCCAATGAACGACTCAACAGAGTAACAGGTGAGATATACATTCAAAACGAATTATTAAGATATATTAGTTCTGCTTTAGACATTCGTGAACTCATTGATTTAGTTACAGATGCAATCATTGGGACGACAGGCGTGGATACCTGTTCCCTTGTTCTATATGATGAACGTAATGAGAGATACTATTATAAATTAGAATCCAATCATGAAGGGGAATTTTTAAAGCAATTGATAAAAGATGTCGAGGAAGGGCTTTTAAAAGACTATTTTGAAAAAAATCATGTTCTATTAGATAATCATGTAATCCAAGCAGATTATCCCTTTATTCATAATCGTCCGGTAGGTTCCTTAGCAATTATCCCTTTATTAAGAGATTCTGTTGTCTATGGCTTACTGATTGCAGAACATTCATCTAGGGATATGTTTACCGACGCCAACATTCAATTTTTTACAGGGATTAGTACGCAAATTACGATAGCAATTAATAATGCCAATCTTTATGCGCAGATGGAGGAGCTTGCTGTTAAAGACGGGTTAACAAGTATATATAATCGTAAATACTTTATTGACCATATCGAAGCACTCGTTCATCAAGCGGACCAAAAGGAAAAGCCCTTATCTATTGCACTCTTTGATATTGATTACTTTAAATCCGTCAATGACAAGTATGGACATATTTTTGGTGATGAAGCCATTAAACTATGTGCCTCAATTACAGACCGTCTTGCTCGCGAATATAATGGACTTCCGGTCCGATATGGTGGGGAAGAGTTTTTGCTGGTATTACCGGATAAAAACTTAGTCCAAGCCCAAGCCATTGTTCAAAAACTGCATGCAAGTATCAAAGAATCAATCCTACTCTATAAAAACGGCGAAGTCACTGAAGAGGTACACATAGATATAAGTATTGGTGTCAGCTCATATCCTGAGATTGCTAAAAATAGTCAAAAACTATTGACGAGAGCAGACAATGCCATGTACTATAGTAAGAAGCATGGACGAGGCCGTGTTACCATAGATTCAAAAGATCTTGACAAGGTCATATAGAAAGAGGAAAATAAATGATACAATTATGCAGTCTTGCCAGTGGAAGTAGTGGTAATAGTATATATATAGGAACGGATCAGGCACATGTTCTTGTTGATGCCGGTGTTAGTGGCAAGCGAATTGAGCAAGGCCTAGCATCCATTAATATTGATCCAAAAACATTGCAAGGTATTCTTGTAACACATGAGCATTCAGATCATATCTGTGGTCTTGGGGTAATGGCAAGGCGTTATCGTCTTCCGCTTTATTTAACCTATCGTACATGGGAAGCCATTAATAGCAAAAACAAAATAGGAAAGATTGATGAAAGCTTATTGCACTTTATCGTACCGGATGAAGCTTTTTCTATTAATGATCTTATGATTAAACCCTTTCGTACGTCCCATGATGCAGTAGAGTCTGTATGCTATTCTTTTGAAAATGGCGACAAAAAAATAGGTTTTGCAACAGATTTAGGCGTATATGACGATTATATTCTTGATCAGTTAAGAGATTCAAACGTCTTATATATTGAAGCTAATCATGATGTCAGTATGCTTGAAGCCGGTTCCTATCCCTATTATTTGAAACAACGGATTTTAAGCGACTTAGGACACTTGTCCAATGAGTGCTCATCAAGATTGATTCTAGATGTGATTAGTGAACGGCTAGAACATATTATTTTGGCCCATTTAAGTAAAGAAAATAACCACCCGGATATTGCATATATTACGATCAAGACTCTTCTTGATGAAATATATAAAGAAACTCAACAACAGATTAATTTAACAGTGGCCAATAGAGATTATCATTCAAATCCCATTGTGATCCATTAGGAGGAAGACATGAATAAAGGAATTATCACCGTCGTTGGAAAAGATACTGTCGGTATCATCGCAAAAGTATGTACATATTTAGCAGAAAATCAGATTAATATTTTAGATATTTCGCAAACCATTGTACAAGATTATTTTAATATGATGATGATTGTTGACTTATCATCAACAGATATTAATGTTACGGAAATTATTGATCACCTTGATTCCATTGGAAAAGAATTAGGTGTTCGCATTCAACTCCAGCGTGACGAGATTTTTGATAGCATGCACCGGATTTAAGAAAGTTAGGTGAAAAAATGATTAACATAAATGAAGTCGTAGAAACCAATCAGATGATCCTTGAAGATAATCTGGATGTACGTACCATTACCATGGGAATTAGCTTACTGGATTGTGCTTCAACCGATCTAAAGACCTTTAATCAAAAAATATATGATAAAATCACTAAAAGTGCAGAAAATCTTGTCAAAGTCGGTGAAGATATTTCCAAAGAATACGGTATTCCTATTGTCAATAAACGGATTAGCGTGACACCGATTGCACTAGCAGCCGCAAGCACCGGTGCAACAGACTATGTCAGTATCGCAAAGGCAATGGATAGAGCGGCTAAAGAAGTTGGTGTTAACTTTATTGGAGGTTATTCAGCCCTTGTTCATAAAGGTACGACACCAAGTGATCAGATTCTTATTAATTCCATACCTGAAGCCTTAAGTGTGACGGATAATGTATGTAGTTCCATTAATGTGGGCTCAACAAAAACCGGGATTAACATGGATGCTGTTCGCGATATTGGACAAATGATTAAAAAAACAGCTTACTTGACACGGGACCGTGACTCCATTGGCTGTGCAAAATTCGTGGTTTTTTGTAATGCTCCGGATGATAATCCTTTTATGGCCGGTGCCTTCCATGGTGTGAGTGAAGCAGATAAAATCATTAATGTGGGTGTTAGTGGCCCAGGTGTTGTAAACAAGGCGCTTGAAGCCTGCCAAGGAACGGATTTTGAACACTTATGTGAGACCATTAAAAAAACCGCCTTTAAAATTACTCGGGTCGGTCAACTGGTCGCTAAGGAAGCCTCAAGACGCCTAGACGTTCCCTTTGGTATTATTGACTTATCTTTGGCACCAACACCTGCGGTTGGTGATAGTATTGCTGAGATTTTAGAAGCCATGGGTCTTGAATATGTGGGAGCACCGGGAACAACGGCGGCACTAGCAATGTTAAATGATCAAGTGAAAAAAGGTGGAGCCATGGCCTCTTCCTATGTGGGTGGTTTGAGCGGTGCCTTTATTCCGGTTAGTGAAGACCAAGGAATGATTAAAGCGGTCAACAAAGGTGCATTAACCATTGAAAAACTCGAAGCCATGACCTGTGTCTGTTCTGTTGGTCTTGACATGATTGCTATACCTGGTGATACAAAAGCATCAACCATTTCCGGTATTATCGCAGACGAGATGGCTATCGGCATGATTAACCAAAAAACGACAGCCGTGCGTATTATTCCTGTGGAAGGAAAAAAAGTGGGCGATATGGTTGAATTCGGTGGTTTGTTAGGTTATGCACCTGTTATGCCTGTAAACAACTTTTCATGTGAAGCCTTTATTAATCGAAAAGGTCGTATACCGGCACCCATACATAGTTTTAAAAATTAGTTTTACCATAACTTTAGAGAAACGAGGAAATAGTATGAATATATATGACTTAGAACCTAAATCTGTAATGGGATTTTTTTACGAAATCAATCAAATCCCGCGTGGCAGTGGCAATGAGAAAGCCATTAGCGATTATCTAGTGAACTTTGCCAAAGAGCGTCAACTAGAAGTGAATCAAGATAAGGCCTTAAATGTGCTCATTAGAAAACCGGCAAGTGCCGGATATGAAGACCATAAAGGGGTTATCATTCAAGGCCACATGGATATGGTCTGCAGCAAAAACGCAGGCGTAGATCATGATTTTGAAAAAGATCCGATTGATATGTACGTTGACGGTGACTATATTACGGCAAATGGAACAACACTTGGAGCAGATAACGGGATTGCTGTGGCCATGGGACTTGCCCTGCTAGATGCCCAAGACGCAAAGCATCCGGAAATTGAACTGATTATTACAACTGATGAAGAAGTTGGCCTCAATGGAGCCATTGCTTTTGATGCCACCCAACTTAGAGGTGGCTACTATCTCAATCTTGATTCGGAAGAAGAAGGTGAGTTTACCATTGGATGTGCCGGAGGGTTGAAGTCAATCATACATTTACCCATACATAAGGAAGTCATCGATTCAAATAAGCTTATCTGTAAAGAAGTGGCCATGACCAAATTATTGGGTGGACATTCCGGCGTCGATATCCAAAGCTATCGAGCGAATGCAATTAAGTTAACTGGTAGAATATTATGTAAACTAGATAGAGAAATGGACTTATTTTTGCTGGATATTCATGGAGGGGATAAAGATAATGTTATTCCTCGAGAGACATTTTTCACGATTGCATTTCCCAAGGAAGAAGAAGAACGTTTTGAAGAAATCCTTGATTCTATGGCAGAAAAGATCCAAAATGAGTATCATTTAACGGATCCCAATGTTGAAATCATCAGTAAAACCATTGATATGGATTCTACAATTGAAGTCTTAGAAGAGTCGGCACTAGAATCCCTTATATTTATTCTTATGACAGTTCCCAATGGAATTCAAACTATGAGCCCTGAACTTGAAGGATTTGTTGAAAGTTCCCTTAATATCGGAAAAGTTGCGGTAGAAGATGATCATATCGTGTTTTTATTTGCTGTTCGCAGTAGCCTTGCCAGCTTAAAGGAATACATTACAAATCAACTTAAGTGTTATGCAGATTATTGCAATGCTGACTTTATTAAAACGGCGGAGTATCCTGAATGGCCGGTAAAGCATAATACCCAATTATTAGAAAAAGCAATCGACGTCTATAAAAGGATGTACAATAAAGAGCCTATTGTTAAATCAATTCATGCAGGTCTAGAAGGTGGGGTTTTTATGGAAAAGTTACCTCATTTAGAAGCCATTAGCTTAGGTCCAGATATGGATGGAGTCCATTCTCCGGATGAACGCATTAGTATCTCGTCGATACAACGTACATATGAATACTTGACAAATTTAATAGAAGCACTGTAAAGTGCTTCTATTCATGCTAGATAGTGCTTATTCATTTATATAGTCTATGTATTCGGAATCAACTTCTAAAATGTGATAGATGAGCCAATCGCTCAAAAAATTTAAAATATCATAATCAACTAATACATCGTCGTTTTCATATTGCTCTTTTAGTTGAGCTAATTTTTGGATAAACCCTTGATGTAATTTTTTATGTTCGTCTAATTTAGGAAAATCATATTTTTCCATTAATTTCTCTTCTTCAGCAAAGTGGAAAATTGCATACATATGGAGTTCGCTAATCACTTTTGCCGTTGAATAAACTGGTGTTTTACTTTCTTGATCAATCTGTTTAAACATCTCGTTACATAATTCAAACAGTTGTTTATGATGTGCATCAAGAGAATCGTTATGAACAGAGAATTTTTTGTCCCAGAGCAGTAAATCCATAAATCATTACTTCCTTTCTTTTATAGGCTAAGTATGTTATATCATACTCCTAGCTAGATTACAAGAAAAGCCTTTGACAATCTCTACAATGTACTTTATTATTACGATAGAAACCAAGCCTTGGAGGAAATAAATTGAAAAAATTATCAGTACCATCACAACTGCTATTAACTGTCGAAAAACCGGCACAATATATAGGCAATGAAATCAATGCAGTCATGAAGGCAGAAGGAACGTTTTCAACGCGTTTTGCCCTTTGTTTCCCGGACCTGTACGAAATCGGAATGAGCCATCTTGGATTATCGATTTTATATAATTTAATGAATGCGCGAAAAGATGTTTTCTGTGAACGTGTTTTTTCACCCATGCAAGATATGGAAAGTTTGCTCGATGAATATGATATACCCTTATTTTCATTGGAATCGCAAACGCCTGTTGATCAATTCGATTTCTTAGGATTCACCTTGCAATATGAAATGAGCTATACAAATATGCTCAATATTTTAAAGCTATCACATTTGGAACTACGAAGCCAGCATCGTAAAAAAACAGATCCAATCGTATGCGCCGGTGGACCTTGTGTCTATAATCCGGAGCCGATAGCCCCTTTTGTCGACTTCTTTTATTTAGGTGAGGCAGAAGCTGCTTTACCACAAATTCTTGATATGTATGAAGAGATGAAAGAGGATGCATCTATTGATCAGCAAGACCTGAAAGAACGCTTTTTAGAGCGTTTATTAGACATCGATGGTGTCTATGTCCCGAAATTTTATGATGTTATATATCATGAAGACGGAACAATAAAAGAACGTGTTTTGCTAGATGAAAAAGCAAAGCCCATCATTAAAAAACAATTAGTAGTGGACCTTAATACTATGCCATATGCAAGTAAACCTATTGTTCCATATCTTCAACCAGTCCATGATCGAATTGTATTGGAACTTTTTCGCGGTTGTTCCAGAGGATGTCGTTTTTGCCAGGCCGGATTTGTATACCGACCGGTTCGTGAAAAGTCATTGGATACCTTGAAAGAACAGGCGACTGAGCTTTCAACACAAACAGGGCATGATGAGATTTCCCTCATTTCGCTTTCAACTAGTGATTATAGTAAATTATCGCCCTTATGTGATTTCTTGATTGATGATATATCTCAAGAGAAGAAAGTGAATCTGTCATTACCGTCACTGCGTATTGACTCTTTCTCACTGGAACTTATGAATAAAGTACAAGATGTCCGAAAAAGTAGCTTAACCTTTGCACCTGAAGCCGGATCTCAACGGATGCGTGATGTCATCAATAAGGGAATTAGTGAAGAGAATATACTTCATGGAAGTAAAGAAGCCTTTTTAGGCGGCTGGAATCGTGTAAAACTCTATTTTATGTTAGGCCTTCCTTCGGAGACCGAAGAAGATGTCTTAGCCATAAGCAAGTTAGCCGATGATATTGTTGGAACTTACTATAGTCTTCCTAAAGATCAACGTCCTAAAGGCGGCGTTCAACTCATTGTAAGTACCAGCTTCTTCATACCTAAACCATTTACACCTTTTCAATGGGTGGGGCAAGATACCTATGAAACATTTATGGAAAAACAAAAAATGCTCAATAAAACTATAAATAAAAAACGCATCAAATATAATTCCCATGATGCTAAGCTAAGCATGCTTGAAGGTGTGATGGCACGTGGCGATCGTAAAGTCGCTGATGTTATCGAAGCTGCCTTTTTATCCGGTGCGAGTTTTGACGCATGGAGTGAACATTTTGACTTTGAACGCTGGCAAAAAGCTTTTGAAGCTTGTGATATTGATCCGGCCTTCTACGCCAATCGACATCGAACTTTTGATGAAATCTTACCGTGGGACTTTATTGACATTGGTGTCACTCGTCAATTTTTGGAAGAAGAATATTTACGCAGTATGGAAGAAGTGGTAACACCAAACTGTATGGATAAATGTATGGCTTGTGGAGCAACATGCTTTAAGGGGGGAATCTGCTATGAAGATAAGAATTAAGTTTAAAAAATATGGATTGATGAAATTTATCGGTCATCTTGATTTTATGCGTGCTTGGCAAAAGTTTTTCCGCCAATCAGGGATTCCGATTGCATATTCTGAAGGATTTAATCCCCATCAGGTTTTCTCCATTGCAGCCCCTCTTGCGGTGGGAACAACAGGTGATGGTGAATACTTAGACTTGAAACTAAGTGTCGAGTCTTACGACATGGACCAGTTTAAAAAGCAAATATCTGCGGCCTTACCCGAGGGCGTTGAACTTGTTGATGCAATCATCCTTCCGGAGAAGGCAAAGGCAGGAATGGCCGCCTGCTATGCAGCCGACTATGTATTATCCCTCAGTGATGCATTAAAAGCCAAGATCAATGACGATGAGAAAATTGAAGCTTTCTTGTCCCAATCGTCCATTGTCGTAAAAAAGAAAAATAAAAAAGGGAAAATCAATGATTTTGACCTTGCCCCGGGAATTTTTGCATATGAGGTAAGTGGAAAGAGTATTCGCTGTCGTTTAGCTACCGGGTCATCTCTCAATATCAAACCAGAATTATTAATGGATGCTCTATTTGATTATATGGACCTTAGGCTTGAACAGTTTACGGACACTTTATTTTATTCCATTCATCGCATAGACATCTATCAAAGTACAGAACCCTTAAGGACCTTAATTGAGTTTGAACAAAATGAGGAGTAAGAATGAATGAATTAGTCATTAGTCAAGGGGAAAATGCCATATATCTTGCATTACTCGATGAATTTCAAAGACTTATTGAGATAAAACCCTATTCTTTGAAGCAGACAGGAATGGTCGGATTTATTTTTCTAGGCATTGTCCGCAAAAAAATAAAAGGAATCCGTGCCTACTTTATAGACTTTGGTCAGGACAAAGATGGATATCTTCCCTTTAATGAAGTCGAGCGCCCCTTAAGTATCGGCGAAACGGTTATGGTACAGATTACTAAAGACAGTTACCAGACCAAGGGTGCCAAGCTTACATCCTATATCAGTTTTAGTGGCGAATATGTTGTCTTGGTTACGGATTCGACAAAGATACATTTCTCATCAAAATTACCGGAAGACGCATGGACGAAAGACATGAAAAAAGAGCTCATTCAACTGCAAAAGACTTCCGAGCTTAACAAATGGGGAGTTATTGTTCGAACAAATGCCTATTCGATTGAAACTCAAAAAATACTCGACGAAGTGAAGACTTTTTTGTCCACCTACGAGAGAATTTTGAAGATTCAAGCCTATCGCCCTTCAAAAACATGTATATTTGAGCCACAATCACAATGGTTAAAATATGTTCAGAACATGAACAAGTCAGACATTGCTCAAATTCATGTTGATCATAAAGAAACAAAGGATATTCTTGAAGACTATTTAACCTCAATAAATCAGCGGGATAAAATTAAGCTTGATTTTGTTGAAGGGGATTTGTTCTTGCGATATGACTTAGGGAAAAAAATACATAAAGCATTACTACGAAAAGTATGGTTATCTTCAGGAGCATCTATCATTATTGACCGCACGGAAGCTATGGTTGTTATTGATGTAAACTCTGATAAAAATGTCAGTAAGATCAACAGTTCTCGTAATATTTTCAAAATAAATTGTGAGGCCGCCAAGGAAATAAGTCGTCAAATTCGTCTTCGCAACCTATCCGGAATCATTATTATTGATTTTATTGATATGGATGATGACCAGCATAAGAAAAAACTGGTGCGATGCCTACAAGAATATTTAGAAGACGATCACATTCGAACCCATGTTCATGGAATGACGAGACTAGGTCTTATGGAATTGACGCGAAAACGAGTGGAGCCTTGTCTGGAAGATTTGTTAAAAGAAAACGAGATAAGCCTTGACACAGCAAGCAAGCTGTGATAAAGTATCTTAGTGGTATACCGCGCGAATAGGTTATAAGTACTGTCTTTTGATAGTCACCGTTGTCGGCGAGTCTTAAAATGAGGAGGTGCCAATATGTACGCAATTATTACGACAGGTGGAAAACAATATAAAGTTGTTGAAGGCGAAGCAATTCGTGTAGAAAAGTTAGATGTAAATGAAGGTGATTCAATTACTTTTGATCAAGTATTACTTGTATCTAACGACGGAGATGCTAAAGTCGGAAGTCCTTTTGTTTCAGATGCTAGTGTGTCAGGAACAGTAAAGGGAAATGGTAAAGCGAAAAAAATTACCGTTTTTAAATATAAGCCTAAAAAACACTACAGTAAAAAGCAAGGTCATAGACAACCCTATACTGAAGTTGTTATTGACAAAATCAATGCATAGGTCATTCAATGATTAAAATTAAGATATTTACAAAGAATGCCAAAACGTGTGGCTATGAAATTTCAGGGCACGCAGGTTATGCAATTGAAGGAAAAGATATTGTATGTGCAGCTATTTCTGTATTAGGAATTAATACAGCCAATGCTATTGATGCATTGACCGAAACCCCGATTCAGGCGCAAGTCGAAGAATCCGGTTATTTAAAGGTCATGCTTACAACTACAATAGATAGTAAAGCCCAAGTGTTGCTTGATGCATTTTCGCTTGGCGCTCAAGAGATTTATAATGATTATGGTAAGACATATATACATGTTGAATTCGAGGAGGTGTAAACCATGTTAAAGATGAATCTGCAATTATTCGCCCACAAAAAAGGGGTTGGATCAACAAAGAACGGTAGAGATTCTGAATCAAAAAGATTAGGTGCTAAGCGTGCTGACGGACAATTTGTTAAAGCCGGTAACATTCTTTTCAGACAACGTGGAACTAAAATTCATCCAGGTGAAAACGTAGGACGCGGTGGTGATGACACATTATTTGCTTTAATTGATGGTGTTGTTCGTTTTGAAAGAAAAGGTCGCGATAAGAAGCAATGTTCTGTATATTCTAAAGCGCAATAGTAAATAATATAAAAGTTTCAAGTGAATCTCACTTGAAACTTTTTTTGTGTTATAATGTGTTATAACAAGTCAGAAGATATTTTATAGAGTAGAAATTGAGGAATGTAAATGATATTTGTAGATCAAGCAAAAGTAAACATACAAAGCGGAAAAGGCGGCGATGGTTGTGTGAGTTTTCGTCGCGAAAAATATATACCCAACGGTGGCCCGGATGGTGGCGATGGTGGTAAAGGTGGCGATGTCATATTAGTCGTTGATGACAATATGAACACACTTTTTGATTATCGTCATGTCAAGCATTACAAAGCACAAAACGGACAGCCGGGAATGGGCAGTAATTGTCATGGAAAAGATGGCGAGGACCTTGTTTTAAGATTGCCAAAAGGAACCGTTGTCAAAGAAGCCGAGTCCGGCAAAGTTATTTGTGATATGACTGAAGATAATTCAAGAGTTGTTTTGTTAAATGGCGGACGTGGTGGTAAAGGGAATCAACATTTTGCAACACCGACCATGCAGATTCCTAAGTACGCCCAACCCGGACAAAAAGCAAAAGAACTATGGTTGATTTTTGAATTAAAATCGATTGCAGATGTTGGACTCGTTGGTTTCCCTAATGTGGGTAAATCCACCTTGTTATCAAGAGTCTCCAATGCAAAGCCTAAAATTGCCAACTACCATTTCACAACGTTAAACCCAAATCTAGGTGTGGTTGAATTATACGGGGATAGCTTTGTTATCGCCGATATTCCGGGAATTATTGAAGGCGCATCTGAAGGCGTTGGTTTAGGCCATGAATTTTTGAAACACGTTGAACGAACAAAAGTCTTGCTTCATGTTGTTGATGTTGCGTCAACAGAGGGAAGAAATCCAAAAGAAGATATTCAGTTAATCTTAAATGAACTCGAAGCCTATAACCCAAAATTATTAGATAAGCCACAAATCATTGCAGCCAATAAGATTGATGCCATGTTTGATGACGATAATTTAAATGAACTCAAAGATCACTTTGAGGCCCAAAATATAAAAGTCTTTCCAATATCCGGTGTTACAGGATCCGGAATCAAAGAATTATTAAGCGAAGTGCATAAGATGTTGCAGGCACTTCCTAAAGAAACCTTTGTGTATGAACAAGAATTCTCATTTGAAGATACGCCGGAATATGAAGAGCCTATTAAGGTTTTTGTTAATGACGATGGTAATTACGTTGTTGAAGGCCGAAAAATTGAACGTATGCTAGGTTATACCAATTTGGAAGATGAAAAAGGATTTATGTTTTTTCAGAATTTCTTGAAAGATCAAAAGATTCTTGATAGACTAGAAGAACTAGGAATTGAAGAAGGAGATACAGTTGTTATGTATGATCTCCAATTCGATTATTATAAGTAAAAAGGAGAATTTATTTGAATATTAATAGTAAACAACGCGCATACCTTAGAAAAGAAGCACATCATCTTGATTCAATATTACATATCGGAAAAAACGGAATCACTCCGGAGATTACTGAAGCGATCAATGAAGCCCTTGAAAAGCGTGAGCTCATCAAAGTCAATGTCTTGAAAAATTGCTTTGACGATCCTAAAGATCTAGCAGAAGTCATCGGTGAGCGTACACGTTCACTTGTGGTACAAGTTATGGGAAGACGTATAACCTTGTATCGAGAATCTCAAGATAACAAAACGATTGAACTTCCGAGAAAGTGAGTTGTCCATGAATAAACAGATAGTTATAGCCGGAGGAACCTTTAATCCCATTCATAATGGTCACATCATTGCGCTACAAGCCTTATATGATTCCGGTCATTTTGATGAGATTTGGTTAATGCCCTCCGGGACGCCACCCTTTAAAAAAGACGAAAAAGAAAGTAAACAAAATCGACTAGAAATGTGCTTTTTAATACAAGAGCTATTAGATTATGTGTATGTCTCTGATTTAGAAATTTTATCGGATAAAGTGGCCTATACCTATGATACATGGAAGCTTTTAAAGCAAAAACATCCGGACGATACATTTTATTGGATGATTGGTGATGACCATGTATTTCAAATTGAGCAATGGAAGTACAGTAATGAATTGTTAAAGCATATTCCCTTTGCCCTGGTCAATCGTGGCGGGTTTGACCCAAAGGATGTTGAGAAACAGTGTGCTTTTCTTGAAGAAAAATATCATGCGAATTTTTTATCCGTATCTATGCCTAAAATCGAGATTTCTTCAACCATGCTTCGTGAGCGCGTAGAGAAAGGCCAATCCCTTATCGGCTATACTCCGGAATGCATTATTGATTATATCAATCGACACCAATTATATGGAGGAATCGAATGCTAGAACATGATCAATACGAAAAATTACGTGAGAAACTCATTAAACGTCTTAAGAAAAAGCAATCAGAAAAACGATTTATGCATACACTCAATGTTGAAAAAACGGCGATTGAATTGGCAAAAATACACGGTGCAGATGAAGTACGTGTTTCCTTGGCTGCCTTGTTACATGACTATGCGAAAAACTATCCGACGGAAAAAAAAGAACGACTGTGTGAAAAATATTCAATCATACTCTCTGAACTTGAACATGAGAATATGGATTTAGCACATTCTAAGCTGGGCGCAGCCATAGCAAAAGCCAAGTATGATATTGAGGATGAGGATGTCATTAATGCCATCTTATTTCATACAACAGGACGCCCGCATATGTCCTTAATTGAAAAGATTATCTATATATCCGATTTTATTGAACCGGGGCGAAAAGAATTTCCGGGACTGATTAAAGCCAGAAAATTGGCCTATGAAGACATAGACAAGAGTCTTATTAAAGTTCTCTTGCTGTCCATTAATCATTTGGTTGATCAAGAAAAGCCAATCGATCCGGTGACTGAACAAGCTTATGAATATTATTATCAACGTTATAATGAAAAAGTTGTATAAGGTTAAGAAAGAAGGTAGACTATGAATGAATTTTTAAAAAAAGCAGTACAAGCAATCGAAGATAAACAAGGACAAGATATTCGTGTTATTGATATTCGTGATATATCTGTGCTTGCAGACTACTTTATTATTGCTCATGGTAAGAACACGCCACAAATTCAAGCGATTGTAGAACATATCGATTCTGTTTTGAGTAAAGATGGACATGAACCTCTAAGTATTGAAGGCGGACGTAATGGTGGCTGGAATCTTATGGATTATGGTCACACGATTATTCACATCTTCGGTGTTCAAGAACGTTTATTCTACGATTTAGAACGTTTATGGGTCGATGGAAAGCCTGTTGTCGTAGAAGAGTAGAACAATATAAAAACGATAAAAAACTCCGAATGCATACATAGCATTCGGAGTTTTTTTGTGCTCTAGAAAAGATGATCCTTTAATAGTTTCGATATAATCCAACGACTTTTCCAAGTATTTGAAGTTCTTTAACATAAATGGGGGCCATGGAATCGTTTTCCGGCTGTAATCGTATTATATCTTTTTCTTTGAAAAAAGTTTTAACGGTGACGGAATCATCGAGAAGAGCAACCACAATATCGCGATTATCCGCAGTATCTTGTTGGCGTACAATCAACATATCACTGTCAAAGATACCGGCATTAATCATGCTATCGCCTTGAACTTGAACCATGAAAAGATTCACGTCACTGCCTTTAATATAATCTGCAGGAATAGGGAAATAGTCTTCAATGTTCTCGGTAGCAAGTAGCGGTTCGCCTGCAGCAACTTTGCCGACAATAGGTATATTAATCATCTCGTGTCGTATGGGAGTGAAACCGTCTTCCATAATTTCAATGGCTCTTGGTTTCGTTGGATCACGACGAATAAATCCTTTTTTTTCTAATCGTTCAAGATGTCCATGAACAGTTGATGTGGACTTTAATCCGACAGCTTCACAAATCTCGCGAACTGACGGTGGATAACCTTTATTTAATTGTTCATTACGTATAAAATCTAATATTCTTCGCTGTTTATCACTTAATGCGTCTGCCATTTCTTACACCCCTTAATCATTGTTTAGAATATATGTTCTTGCCCTTACAGTATAGCATATTTTGACCTTGTCATCAAACGTTTGTTCGTTTTTTTACGTTTTTTTTGCAAAATCCATTGACAACAAACACCTGTTCGTATATAATTAAAACACAAACAAACGTTCGAGGTGATAAATATGAATAGAAGAATAGCCAAAAAACGACAGAAAATACAACTGACTGTGACACTTAGCATAATACTTCTTGGATTACTCGTAATTGTATTGATGCATTTATTTAGTAATAACATTTTAGCTGATGAGGATATAGAGGTATCCTATATTAGTGTTAAAGTGCATGCAAATGATACACTTTGGGATTTAGCATCAACATATAATACCTCAGACTACTATACCCGAGATGAATACATCGAAACGATTATTGAGATTAATGACTTAAAATCAGAAACCTTATATACAGGCACACGATTAACACTACCCAAAATTACTAAAAGCAATATACAATCCATTTATTAACATCCTTAAACATTCTCTTCTAATTGATTTAGAATAGGATGTTTTTTTCTATTTATGACCATGGTCCTATTTGCGTATAGAATTTATTAGTGCTATGATTATAAGTAGAATAAACATTATGAGGTGGGCTAAATGAATAAAAAAAGCCAAAAAATCAAAAACAGATATAACAGAATTTCAAAGGTATATGATTTGTTAGAAAAACCCATGGAAGCAATGTCAATGAGTAAATGGCGACGAGTGCTAATTCGGAAAGTCGAAGGAAAAAAAGTCCTTGAAGTTGGCGTCGGTACCGGTAAGAATCTCTTATACTATCCTGCCGATATTGATGTGACCGGAATAGACTTCAGCAAAGATATGCTAAAAAAAGCAAGAGCACGAGTCAAAAACAAGAAAAACATACACTTAATAGAGATGGACGCACAAAATATGGACTTTGAGGATAACACCTTTGATACGGTTCTTACGTCCTGTGTATTTTGTTCAGTACCTGATCCGGTTGAAGGACTCAAAGAAATTAGGCGCGTGTGCAAAAACAATGGAAAAATAATCATGCTTGAACATATGCGCAGTAAGCATAAAGTTATCGGTAAAATCATGGATCTTATTAATTTTATACCTCTGAATATATGGGGAGCCAATATTAACAGAAAAACCATGAAAAATCTACAACAAGCAGGATTTAAGACAAAAGACATAAAATATAAGAACATCTGGACGGACATCGTAAAACTCATTGTAATACGAAATTGGAAGTAGTACATAACAATGGTAACGAATAGTGATGGAAGCTTAAGGAGGAAAAAAATGGATATAATATTTGAAAAAACGACGGACAAAGGTTTAAATGACGCGATTCAATCCTTAAAAGAAAATTTAAAAGAACATAGTTTTGGTGTATTATGGGAACTTAATTTTAAAGATAAGCTAGAAGAAAAAGGCTTAGAATTTGCAGACGATTTCGTCGTCCTTGAGGTCTGTAACCCAAAACAAGCCAAAGAAGTCTTAGAGAAAAATATTCACATCGGTTATGTATTGCCTTGTAAAATGGTGGTTCGAACGGAAAATGACCAAACCTATATCGGCTTGTTACGACCGGAAAGTCTAATAGGACTGTTTGATGAAGCAGACCTAAACGATGTTGCAAAAAAAGTGGAAGAAGCACTGAAAACATCTATTGAAGCTTCGATTTAAAGCTTCATACATGAGAAAGTCATGAAAGGGGTTTTTATATGAATGAAAAAGAACATCAGGAGCACCAAGAACATCATGAGGATCATGATCATAAAAATCATAACGACCATCATAAGATGATGATTGAAGATTTTAAACGCAGATTTTTTATATCACTCATTGTTACACTGCCTATATTGATTCTTTCTCCCATGATTCAAGAATGGACAAACATAGAAGTTGAATTTACCGGGAGCAACTACTTATTATTTGCACTGGCTACATTTATATACTTTTATGGTGGATGGCCATTTTTAACCGGCTTAAAAGATGAATTAAAAGAAAAGAATCCCGGCATGATGACACTCATCGCGATGGCCATTTCTGTCGCCTATTTTTATAGCTCGGCGACGGTATTTGGACTTGAAGGAAGTGACTTCTTCTGGGAACTTGCGACCCTAATTGATATCATGCTTTTGGGGCATTGGATAGAGATGCGGTCTGTCTTAAGCGCCTCAAAGGCTCTAGATAAATTATCTGAACTGATGCCAAATACAGCACATCTATTTAAAGATGATAATGTCGTGGATGTTGATATCAGTGAGTTAAAAGCTGATGATAAAATACTCGTTAAGCCAGGCGAAAAAATTCCTGCGGATGGAATCATTGTCAAAGGCAATAGTTATATCAACGAATCCATGCTCACAGGTGAATCCAAACCGGTTGAAAAAAGCCAAGGAGATAAACTTATCGGCGGTTCTTTAAACGGTGATGGATCCTTAGAAGTAGAAGTGAAAAACATAGGAGACGATTCCTATTTATCTAAAGTTATTGACATGGTTCAAAAAGCACAGGAATCAAAATCCAAGACGCAAAACTTGGCAGATAAAGCCGCTTTTTGGCTGACCATAATAGCCCTAACTATTGGCTTTGCGACCCTTGTTATTTGGTATCTCATAACCAGAGATTTCACCTATGCAATAGCAAGAATGGCGACAGTCATGGTCATAACCTGTCCACATGCTCTGGGACTTGCAATGCCTCTAGTCGTAGCAACATCAACAGCTCAAGCCGCCAAAAATGGTTTGCTTATTAGAAATAGAACCCAATTTGAAAATGCACGAAAAATTGATACGGTGGTCTTTGATAAAACAGGAACACTGACGCTTGGCGAATTCAAAGTCAATTTCATAAAAGTCTTTGATGATGAACACACGGAAGAGCAGGTCATAAAACTTGCGGCAACACTTGAAAATAATTCCGAACATCCAATTGCAGCCGGTATTTTGGAGAAACTGCGAGAGATGGAACTCGATCCCTTAGACATGCAGGATTTTCAAGCCATCAAGGGAAAAGGTGTTGAAGGTACCATCGATGATAAGAATGTCATGGTCGTCAGTCCGGGATATCTAAAAGAAAACGATATGACCATTCCAAGCGACTTGCCCAAGCATGGTGTTTCAACAGATGTGTTTTTATTGGTTGACGGTCAATTAATTGCGGCCATCGGCCTCTCTGATGGAATTCGAGAAGAATCCTATGATGCCATAAAGCGACTTAAAGAAGAAGGCATTAAAACATGGATGCTTACCGGTGATAATGAAGAAACAGCCAAGCAAGTTGCGGAAGAATTAGGTCTCGATGGCTATTTTTCAGAAGTCTTACCTGAACAAAAACAAGATAAAATCAAAGAATTACAATCGGAAGATCGATTTATAGCCATGACAGGAGATGGGGTCAATGATGCGCCGGCTTTAGCCCAAGCAGATGTAGGTATCGCCATTGGATCCGGTACAGACGTGGCTGCTGAAACTGCAGACATTATATTGGTCAACTCCAATCCGGAAGATGTGGTATCTCTTATTGATTTTGGTCGAGCGACCTATAAAAAAATGATACAAAACCTTATATGGGCAACCGGCTACAACGTCGTTGCTATCCCCCTTGCAGCAGGTGTGTTATCCGGTATAGGCATCGTTATATCTCCAGCCGTTGGCGCAATCCTCATGTCACTAAGTACCATCATCGTGGCCATCAATGCAAAACTACTTAAATTAGAGGGATAAATATAAAGGAGAGATTAATATGAATAAAAATTATATGAAATTTTTTGGAATGATAGCAACATCAGCACTGTTTATGTATATGGTTATGTATCTAAATACCTATGAATTTAGCCATATTTTCTTTAGTGAGACACGATTATATATGACCATTCTATCGACTTGTGTCATGGCCCTTGTCATGCTTGGATTTATGCTACATATGCTTAAAAACAGACTGATGAATATTATCATCGTATCAGTAAGCGTTCTTGTATTTATAACGTCATTCGTATTCATGCGATATGATGTTAGAATAAATTACGGACAAGTTAAATAGAAGAATTCTTAAAGATAATGTATAATAAATTATTATTAAGGAGGTTCTATTTTATGTCAAATAAACGCAAACAATTCAGTGCCGAGTTTAAGC